>Ga0153983_1000337_pt1:7500-10000 | contig 12357 bp, 8 predicted proteins | sample TSGA067MetaG_FD_104693 | JGI IMG/M metagenome (GOLD analysis project Ga0153983, IMG submission 104693) | Attine ant fungus gardens microbial communities from Georgia, USA - TSGA067 MetaG | ecosystem: Host-associated > Fungi > Mycelium > Unclassified | place: USA: Georgia, Alexander... | reverse complement strand
TACAAAGTATTATACAGGCCCTGTATAGAATTTCAGGGATCTTCAAAAAAAATTCTAAGTTATTGTTAATTATTCAAATGAAATTTTAAATGGGGATTCCTTGCTCAAAGATGTTCATTTGTACGTGTATCATATATATCACACACGAGGCTTGTGATAAGAAAAAAATTTCCGCTCAGATCAGAGTAGAATGAGAATGAATGAGAAACATAACGAATTTTGAATCGTTAACAAAATGATAAAAGATAAATAATTAGGGAGTCAACCGGTTCGTTTTGGGGATAGAGGGACTTGAACCCTCACGATTTCTAAAGTCGACGGATTTTCCTCTTACTATAAATTTCATTGTTGTCGATATTGACATGTATAATGGGACTCTATCTTTATTCTCGTCCGATTAATCAATTCTTAAAAAGATCTATCAGACTATGATGGAGTGAATGATTTGATCAATGAATATTCGATTCTTTTTTCAATTTTTAATCGATTCACAACAATTCTTTCATTTTTCATATAAATATAAAAAAATACGGATTCGGGCCGTCATTAATCATTAATCATTTGGAGATAGTATTTCAGTACTATACGTATGCATATAGGTTTATCCTTCATCCTTTCGGAAGTTTCGATGTAAGGATTCCTTTACTAACACAATGCAGTAAACTCCATTTGTTAGAACAGCTTCCATTGAGTCTCTGCACCTATCCTTTTTTATTCTCGGTTTATGAAACCCTTGTTTGTTTTAATAAAACAGGATTTGGCTCAGGATCGCCCATTTTTAATTCCAGGGTTTCTCTGAATTTGAAAGTTCTCACTTGGTAGGTTTCCATACCAAGGCTCAATCCAATTAAGTCCGTAGCGTCTACCAATTTCGCCATATCCCCTTTTTTGTTTTGTGATGTGATTAGGATCACATTATGATGCCGTCACCCTTTTTTCTTTCATTTATATTATGCTGGAACCGTTGAATTCATTAGATACCGGTTCCTATATTGAAAAGTGTTTTCTACTATTTGATTTCTTGTCTATTTTCTTTGATCTCTATCGGAGACCAGTATTTGGTCCAATCAGAAATGATTCTATCATTTCTATATCATCTATATCATCTATATCAGAAATTCAATTCAATATAGATATATACCGCATAACATATATATTATATGTTATATAATACATATATATTATACTATATATTATATATTTATTATACTTAGATATGCCCCTATTTCTATCCGTGCAATTTTGAATACTTGAACGGTCGATTCTTTTTTTTTTTTTTCATCTTAGCTTTCACCTTTTCGAATGAAACCAGAGGAGTGTTTCATTATGATCTGAATTACACTTTTATCTTTCATTTTATTCTTATCCTTTTCTTAGGGCAGACCCTCTATAACATAACAAAAAAAAAGGAAAAGGAAATTTTTAGTATTATTAATTTAATTACTAGCCATAACTAATAAAATGGCTATAAACAATCATTCCGTTAATTTATAATTAGAAGATAATTATAAATAAAATATATAAACAAATTTAAATATATAATAAAATATCAAAAAAAAAATAGTACTATAGTAAAAAAAAATCTTACTATCTAATTAAGCTAATTAAGATATTGATTATCGATAAACATATATTTGAGAAATAGATCGAAATTAAATATCGCTGCTATATTAATAGGTATGTTCTATAATATTCAAATATCCAATATTTTTGGAAATATTCTTTATATATTTTATTTTATATATTTATTTTTATATAAATCATATTTCTTATGAAATAGCTAAGAATGAACAGTTAATATCTCAGTAGTTTACTAAACTAGTATGTGTGTACAATTTATGTTATGCGAGCCCGCTTAGCTCAGAGGTTAGAGCATCGCATTTGTAATGCGATGGTCATCGGTTCGATTCCGATAGCCGGCTTTTCTCCATTTGTTTGATTTTTTACATAATTTAATTGATAATGTGAAATCAAAGTGAAAAACCTCTTTCCCTTTTCCCAAGGGTCACTGATCTATTTCTATTATTTCGTAGGAACTTCCAATTATGAATAAAAATTGGATTGGAGGAGTTCGGTCTCTGTAGAACAAATCAATTAAGAAAAGAACCCTTAATTTTTATTATTTAAAATTCTTTTTATTTATATAAATTTATATAATACAATTATTTATATACAATAAGGTACGGATATTGATACAATTCCTCTAATTATTTATTCTTTATAATACTTCAGTAAATTTCGCTTAATTTATCATATTTTAGTTTAGTTTTAATTTTGTTTTATGAAATTTAATAAAAAATAAGGAGTCTTTATGTCGCGTTACAGAGGACCTCGTTTCAAAAAAATCCGTCGTCTGGGGGCTTTACCGGGGCTAACTAGTAAAAAGCCTAGAGCCGTAAGCGATCTTAGAAACCAATCGCGCCCCGGCAAAAAATCTCAATATCGTATTCGTTTAGAAGAAAAACAAAAATTGCGCTTTCATTATGGTCTTACAGAACAA
>Ga0153983_1000336_pt1 | contig 12363 bp, 11 predicted proteins | sample TSGA067MetaG_FD_104693 | JGI IMG/M metagenome (GOLD analysis project Ga0153983, IMG submission 104693) | Attine ant fungus gardens microbial communities from Georgia, USA - TSGA067 MetaG | ecosystem: Host-associated > Fungi > Mycelium > Unclassified | place: USA: Georgia, Alexander Wildlife... | reverse complement strand
AGGGCTTGCAGGCAGCCTTGGCCTTGGCGCAAGGAGCGCAGGAAGTTGCGTGACTACAAAAAGGAATTAGCGAAAAAGGGAACAATTCGAATGATACTTATGGCAAGGTTTGGGGAATACACAAGATTCCGAAGTCCGCGTGCACCTCTCACACGGACTTCCCCCACCAACAACTGATGTTCCCATTTCTCTTGTCAACTCTTCACGTCGTTGGCGAGCCTCCAGAGTTTCTTGTGGCAGGTATCAAACGTGTTGCCTCTTGGTCAGAGGTGGAAGGTCGATTAAGTTCATCTCCTTGTCAGAAGGAGGAGATGAGGGCGGCAGAAAGGTCTTCAACCAATTTCTGTGCCGTTGTTGTGCCATGGCAGCGACGCAATCCACCTCTAAGCATTTGGCCAGATCTCTCTGGCGATCTTCTTCTCTCCGCCACGTCTCTTTCTCTTCCTGTTTTTTGCGCACCTCTTCCTCCAGTCTTTTCCGCTCTGCCATTTTCGCCTCTTTGCGGGCTTGGCGCTCGAGGCATTCCTTCTCTTCCTGCTGTCGAAGCAGGTGTTCCACCTCAGCACATCTTCTCGCCAACCCAGCCTCGTAAGACTCATCATCGGAGTCAGAAAGGTTAACAATCAAGGTGGAATTGAAGGACATGGCGGTATAATTTCAGGATTAAAAGTCTGCAATGGAAAACTTTAAAACCGGAGTCAGGTGATAATTAAATTGCTTATGCATAAAAGCTTCAAGGGCTCAGCCTTAAAGGGGGGGGTACTGTCATATTCTGGAAATATGATAATTATATAATTTAATTCTCCTAATTATTCTCCTAATATTAATAATAGTAGGATAGCGTAGTAGACTACTCTCCTTCTATTCCAGACTTCCTATAAGTACTGAGTAGTTACAGTGTAATTCCTCAGTTTGTAAATTAATGTCAATTAGTCCTAATCACATCTTATCCTCTCCGACTCTCTCACTTGACCGCTTAGGACTTCTGTCTCGACAACTTCCACTACTCCGAAATACATGACCAACCTCACTACCGGAGACCGGGGTGCAACACATAAGTTGAAGCCAAGGTCGTTCAATAAGTCGTTCTCCGCTCCGACGTCCTTGACAATCCGCTGGAGTCTTTTTTCTATCATCGCTAAGTATATCCCTCTCTGACATCGTACATTACTCCGGAACGGAGTGTGGTTTCTAATTATCACTTATATCTCCCTCCTCCGGAATTCCGTCCTTGACATGAAGCCTAAAAAGCTTTCAACATCCTTTACTTTTGTTGGTGTCTTCCATTCCTTGATTGCTTTGACTTTTTCTTCTTCCATTTGTACTTCTCCATTTCCAACTTATACTCCTAGTATAAGTATTTCTGTAGCATTAAAATTGCATTTTGACTGTTTGAAACACAAGTTATGTTTTTCTGCTATTTTGAGGAACCTGATTGTGCATTCTTCTAGTTTTTTTTCTGTTTTTGCCAGGATCACAAAGTCATCCATGTAGTTTGCAAGAGTTCCTTCATATAGTAGTTCTCGGAAGATACTTGTCATCATTCGTTGAAATGTTCCTGGTGAGTTGTATAGTCCAAAGTACATTACTTTTGGTTCAAATAGTCTTTTGTTTGTCAAAAAGGCCGCTTTCCATTCATCGCCTTCTTTTATTCATACATTATTGTATCCCCAGATTAAGTCCAATTTGTTGAAGTATTTTGTGTCTTTAAGTTTATTGATTACTTCATTGATCAGGGATAATAGCATTTTGTTCTTGATTGTGTGTTGATTTAGCTGTCTATAATCTTGTACCAATTGTAGTGTTCTATCTTTCTTTGGTATGAAGAAACATAGTGCTGCATATCTTGAATTTGACTCTACAATGAGTCCTGCCTTGAGTTGTTCATCTAACTATTGACTGAGTGTTTCTTCTTCTTTGAGTGTCATTAGGTAGGCCTTTGCATTGAGTTCCTTTGGTACTTCTTCTGTTAAATTGATTTTATGGTCCTATTCTTGTCTGTCTGGTAGTTTCTTGAATTTCTTCTTGTTGAATAAGTGCGTAAATGGTTGGACATATTTTGTTGGAATATCGAGTATCACACTAAAAATAGGTTTGTTTCATCTCTTAGTTACTAACTGTTTTATGTGCTGTGTTGTGATAGTAGGTAGGTATAAATACAAGTGGTTGAGAAGAGACTTGTTGCACGTTTGCAACAAGTTTCTACTTTTGTCCTATATCCTCTTAACTCAACATATTTTAGAAGATCTTCAGGATTTGTTGGATCAGGTTCTTTGTTTCCTCCTTTAATTATTCTTTTTTCTTTGGTAGTAGTCTCCTTATCTATAGGATAAACTGTAAGGGGATCACTCAATGGCAATTCTAACCACACTCGATACTAGTGAAGGAGGTGGAATTAAGCAAGAGCAATGAATAGCCCAGGAGCTCTAATCAATGTTGAGGTCAGGTATTCTACCGTATATCACTAGCTATATATACTAGACTAGCTTGGTCTGTGTGCTGGTCACTATGGGAACCTAGATCAAGACACTAATAACTACCATACCTAATAAGGCTATATAGTACAAACCATAGCAACAAAAATAAGAGGGAAAGGAACTATGAATAGTAGGCTCTGAGGATCCAAGGGCAAGCTAGATAATACTCACTCATACCAGGTTACCTAAGCTACTCTAGAGTGTCCCCTTACATAAACTGTATAGCTTTGTGTTCCATTCTGCAGTGTCCTAGGCATCTTGTAAACTGTATAACTCCTTCTTTCTGGGTTGTGTTCTACTAGCCAGTCATGTCCTAGGAATAGGTCTATTTCCTTGATTTCTGATACTACTGCATCAATTTGTTCAATGTGTCTGTTCAAATTGATTTCTAGGGGTACAAATTCCCTAATTGTCTTTTCTCCATTTCTTGATCCATCTGAATTGTATACATTAAATAGTCTTAGGAGTGATTTGGTAGATATTCTTTTTTCTTCAACTGTTTTTCTGGCTATGGTAGTGTTCATACATCCAGAGTCAATTAATGCCTTGACCTTGAGTTTTCTTCTATCTTTGGTTTTGATTGTTGGGTGCACTATAAGTTCTCTCGACTATTCTCTCTATTGTGGAATAACATATTGATTCTTGGCAGAACTATTTACAGTGGTTCATCATACTGTGCCTACTCCAAACCTTCGACAAAACCCTTTTGCTCTTCATTATCTGAGTCTTCTTGTTATGAACTCCTGGTCTTTATTTGTTGAGGTGCTTTGCACCCTATGGCAATATGACCTTCTTTGCCATATTTGAAACATCCTTGTGGTTTTTTCTCTTTCTTTGGTTGTCTGCAATTTTTTGCTATGTGTTCAAATCTGTTACAGTTGTAATACTTGAGTTTGCGTCCTTGTCTATTATTTTGTTGTTATCCTATTTCCATTGGTTTACCTATTCTTCCATAGGTTATTCCTGAACCTGTCCTGTAGTTGTAGCAGATATTGGTCCACTCGTATCCTTGTTCTACTGCTGTGATTGTCACCTTCCATTGTTCTAGACTCTTTGGGGCTTGAGTTGGTAAATATTGTCACAAACTTCATTCAGTCATATCTCCATCAGTTCTTCGACGATTCCCATAGTATCAATGGCACCCAAAAGCCCTTGAAAAGACCTTTTGATCAATACAAGTCACATCTTGAAGCAATCAGTAATGGCTGAGATATTAGGCAGATCAACTGGTAACCACCATGGTACCATTTATTAAATCGCCAATATCTTGGAAACTGCCATGATCTATGCTTTTCTTTTAGGCATCAGAGAAGCCCTCTTCATACCTCTAAGAATGAGCCTTAAACAGCACCAAGGCAATTAATATTAGTAGAGATATAAAGGCCTCAATGTTTGCACATAGACTTCATTAATTACCTATTGATAGTCATCTGTCCTTTTCTTAGAGCAAAGGACAGCCTCCATAAGGTTAATTTATCACTATTTATAGCACAAAGGCACTACCATATGTAAAACAATAGGTAGTAGCATGTGATGACCTGTTCTAGTGCACAGACTACTACTTTCATGTATATAAGGACTCATAGTCTGAGGATTAGACCTCAGATTTAACAACATCTTTTGTCACTGTCTAAACTTCGCATTTTTAAACCTTTTAAGATTCTAAAGTACCAATTACAAATAAGTAAGTGACTATTTGTAATAGATATGCCATTATGGCTCTGATGATTTTCCTGTTTACATTCTTCTTTAGCAAAAATATTGCATGCTGATTGTCTGTCTGTGCTTTGCTTGCTAAAGCCATGAATTTGATAAGGAAGTCCATAATGTGTTTCTTCCCTTGTATAAATGTTTTGATATGCTATTCTGCATCAGCTTCTTTTATCTTGTTACTGTATACCAGTTGTAATTCTGCCTTGAAGACATCCCAACTTGGAGTGTTGTCTCCTCTATTTATCTTGTCAAGTTTCTGTTGAGCAAATGCTCCTGCAGTTCCTTCTCAGAATCTGCCTAGTACTGCAATAATCTTCTCGTCGGCATCTGTAACTTTATTTGCTCTGAGGTAGAGCTTTATAGCTCTCCACCAGTCTTTAAATGTCTTCCTATCCCCATTGAACCATCCAGGTTCTGGGACCATTGATTTGTGGTTTACCACCTCTGTTGGTGCTGGTGCTGGTGCCGTCCTGGCTATTGGTTTTTGCTTTGGTTATCCTATTGATGGTATGTCACTTAACTTGTTAAGTTCTTCTTTTTTATTACCTGTTTCGTTGGCCTCTGATGCTGTTTCTTATATGTCCTGTTCTTCGGACTCTTCTTGGTACTTTGATTGTTTTTCACTGATGTGAACTGAACTGAGTTGTTCTTTGAGGTCTTCTACCTCCTATGCTCTGATTATACATTTAGTAGCAATCTTTGTGATATACTGACAGCCAGTCTGCTAGTTTGCCATTCTCCCAGTTGCAAGGTGAGTTGGTGACGCTTTACCAAATGTTATGACCTTAAGGAGTTACTCAGGTTGCAACACTCAAGTAAAGACTTGAGGATGAGGTGAAAGTAGAAGAAGGAAAGAAATGATACAATTGGTAAAGCATAAGGAATACAGAAGAGTATCTACTATATATATACCTATGTACCATGAGGAGTAAATGAGGAATACATATGGCAGACATGAGGTCTGCTGAGTAAAGAACATGCCCTACTAGTGAGACATTGACTGAACCATTAAATATATAAAGTGATTTGAAACAAAAAAGTTGCCTATGTGGTTGTATTATGGTGAACACCTGTATGAAATAAGGTTGATTATAATAAGTATACAAAATTTAATGGGAACTTTATCAAGTTCTTCTTGTTAACTTGGATAAGGAGTAGAACTAAGTCATCTTGGCTAAGCCTTACACAAAAGGTCTTCTTAAGGACTTTTCAGCACCATTGAGACCATAGAAATTGGTGGAGATAGATCTAAATGAAGTTTGTAACAAAGGACCTGAAATATCAAATGGTTAGAAAGAGAACAAAAAAGTTGACAGAGTAGTTTGTAGGCTCTTATAGGATTAAGAAGGTAGTATAGATGAACATAGTTGAATTAGAATTATCAAGTACAATAAAAATACATCTGGTAGTTAATGTTAGTAGGATACAAAAATACATAAGGCAAGTGGAGAAACAGAGAAGGGAGCAACCAACTCCAGTAGTAATTGAAGGAGAAAGAGAATAAGAAGTTAAAAAGATATTAAATAAGCAATGAGTTCAAGGAAAAGACAAGTATTTAGTATAGTAAAAAGATTTCATAGCAGAGTTAGATATATGGGAGGAAAAGAAAAATTGAGTAAATGCCAAGGAGGCAATAGAAGACTTTGAAAAGGAATATTGATGCAATATGGAGGATATGAGAAAACAAGAAAGAGAAAAAGAAGTATTTGCCAGTGTCAGGAATGACTCCAGAAGGGAAATTTACTCTAGGGGGGGCTTGGCCTCAACGACTAGTTGTGCCCACCTCTACACTTGCCCCTTCTGGATTTCAGTAAGATTATATTTAAGAAGAAGAAGTAAGAGTGACAAGCAGAGTGGAGTTTTCCCAAGGGAGAACAAAACTAAGGTAAATTACAATAAATTAGATTATTAAATCATTTGGAAGATTCCGGGGTGGCTGATAGTCAGGTGACTAAGCTATGCACGTGCAGTGCACATCACAGTGTCACTATTGTGATAGCCAGAGGGGAATTATCTGGGAGGTTTATAGCAAAAAAAATATTTGAATAGACAGATAAAAGGTATGATAAGGAATATTGGGCAATGTTAAAAAGGAATTGGAGAAAATAGAAGAGAGGATAGGCAAGAGGCCAAAAAATGATAAAGATAATCAAAAAGGAAGATAAAGAAGAGGAATTTAAAGTAAAAGAGGCAAAAATTCAAGAATAAACTAAAGAAGATAATAATGAGATAGGAAATATTAAAGATCTCTATAATGAATTATAGAAGAATCCTTGGGACAAGGAACCTTGAGAGAGGGGTAGTATCATGACTTGGCAAAATGGCTAAGTCAATATTTATTTTTCTTTTATTTTTCTTTTCTTTTCTTTTCCATTTTTATTATTATTATTTTCTTTTCTTTTAGTTTCTAAAGATTGAACATGCAGGAGAGTTAGATGAAAAGGAGCACATAGGACTTTGTAAATAAAAGTAAATGCCAGGATGTGTATAAGTAGTAGACAGCAATTGAATGGGGACTTTATGTTAAGCTAAGCAAATTCAAACCAAGAATAGTTGACTAGGGTTGCTTATTGGAGAACTAGACTAAGGGCATACAACAGCATAATTGTCTAATAACTAAGAGCTGTAAAGTTACTCAGGAGATGCCATACAATAGCAGGACAATATTATATAATAACCAACAAATTTTGGAGAGGGTAAGGAAGTTACAGAAAAGTAATGATAGTATTACATAAGGGTACAAGTATAACACTTTGTCACAAACTTCATTCAGCCATATCTCTACCAATTCTTTGACATTTCTCATGGTCTCAATGGTGCTAAAAATCCCTTAAAAAGCCTTTTTGATCAATACTAGTCATGTCTTGAGATAATCAGTATTAGCTGAGATATTGAGCAAATTAGTAGGTAACCACATATCAAATTGCTAATATCTTAGGAACCACCACAATCTATGCTTTGCTTCTAGGCATCAGGGAAGCCCTCTTTATACTACTCAGAATGAGCCTAAAACGATGCTGAGGCAATTAATATTCATGGAGATATGAAGTCCTCAAATATTTGCACATTGTTATGAACTATCTCTCTAAGTCATTTTTATTTTACTTTTTATTTATTTTTCTATAAATAGCATAGGAAAGTCATGTCACATTTGTGACACAAAAGATGTGATATTGGTCACACAAGGAGTCACATCATATATTATGACACATGATATCATATGGTTTGGTTGGGTCTACAGGTATAGAATAATGGTACACAGACCTATTAAGACTCTAAACCTCACAGTTAAATATGTGTTTCAACTTGAAGCTTATATCTAACACTTAATATCTTCACGCTCTTTGCTAGAGGATCTGGTTAAGGTTTTCAGTGAAGTTATATTAGAGAAGAGATGTCAATGAGACTTTGAGTAGCACCCTTGAGGTTGTCCTAAGACAAGTAAGAATACCGATTCCTCAGAGTAAGGTTTTTACAAAGGGAATACAGAAAAAGAGAACTTGCCATTCTCTTTTCTTTCTGGGCTGTATTTATCCTAACTAGGTATTATGACTACATTATAATGTGGTAACACTACTTGTAACTAAGGATGACTAGTTAAGTGACAGTCCAGTGACAGAAGCTATAAGAGTGACAAGTCGAGTTAGTGTCTATTAATGGGTTAGTCTGATGTTGTCCCATTTAGCACAAGTCCAAAGATAGAGAAAGGAAATAGTCTGAGGTTTCTCCAAAAAGTCCTGCCCATACTATGAGTCCATTGTCTCTTCAAGTCTCTAGACATTCAATGCATTACTGCATGGTAATGTCTTTGTTTCGAGATATCAACATCTCTTCTTGTATTGCCAACATCTTGTCCACTAGCCATTCATTATCAGACCAAAGCTGATAATAACTGTAGTCCTACTCAATGTTCATAACACAGACCAGCTAGAATATGTATAAGTAGACAGACTTAATACAGTGAGGACTCTAATGAGTGTTAGGGCATAGTCACTCAAAGGCAGCTAACCCTAAAGCTAGGTAAGAGTTCCAGAAGCTAAGGTGATATTTGAGTGAAGCTAGATCTAACTACACAAGCAGTCTTATATACTAAAACTGATGGTCCATGCACCGCAGTCACATGAGCACTAACTATTAATATCACTGTCCTAATTATAGATTATCAGGTACATCAAGGCAGACTTAGGAGAGAAGACAAGGAGAGTGTAGGAGAGCATCTCACAGATACTTAGAATAGCCCCTTAGGTAGGAGTCTTACTCATGATCTAGGCTGCTCTCTAGGATATCCTCTTACAATGAGTTCTCTTTGTCTAATACTGATAAAGAACAGTTGGCTTAATTCTAGCTCAGAAGTTGGCTCTCTGACACACATGGACTTAATTAATTACCTATAGATAGTCATTTGTCCTTTTCTTAGTAAAAAATGAAATAACTCAGATAATACCTCTGCAGTGATCAACTGAGGTTCTATCTAAGTAACTTGACTGTTAAATACCTAGTAGCATACATTATATCTCAGCAAGTATAAATATAGTATGTTTCATTCAAGATAATAGAACTGAAACCTTCATAAGTCAGTTCTCATTAACATTTCTTGTAAGAGGATCACTCGGCGGCAACCCGAGTCACACTTAGTATTAGTGACTGAGGCAAACTTAAGTTAGATCAATGAATAGCCCAGGAGATCAAACTAATGTTGAGGTAAGGTATTCTACTGTACATCACTAGCTACTTATACTAGACTAGCTTGGTCTGTGTACCAGTCGCTACAGGAACATAGATCAAGACACTAATAACTACACTACCTAATAAGGCTATGTAGTACGTATCATGGCGATGAGAACAAGAAAGAAGGGAACTATTAATAGCAGACTCCGAGGATCCAAGGGTAAGCTAGATAATGCTTATCCATACCAGGTTATCTAAGCTACTATAGGCTGTCCCCTTACACTCCTCCTGGACTGACATATTCGCAACTCTTGGGTTAAGTCCCATCCTACATATAAACTTGTATAGTATATCTTGTGGTAGTGCCTTTGTCAAAATGTTGGCTATGTCCTCAGTTGTTAGGGTATACTGAAAAGTGATGTCGCCTAATTTTGTATGTTTCTTGATGAAATGGTGTTGTACATTGATATGCTTGGTACATCAGTGGTTTTTGTTGTTTAGGCTATTGAAGATAGACCTGCTGTTGTCTGTGAAGACTTTGAGTAGTCTTGTGATTGGTAATTCTACTTCGTCAAAGTACTTTGATAACCATAAGGCTTGAGTGGTTGCTTTTGAGAATACCATAAACTCTGTCTCAACCATAGATAAAGCCACCATTGTCATGCCAGACAGCTATTTAGGCAATAAAAGGGACATTTTTTACCTTAATAATAAGAATAACCAGCTTGAGAGACGAGTTTGGCCCCCCAGAAATATCCATTAGATGCCCAGTTGTGGACTCAAGCACACCACTTGAGTAGCAGAGTAGTGGCTGTGACCACCACTACAGAAACCTCATAAGGATTGTCCAGAGAATTTTATAACAGATCTATAACAGAACTCCCCTCTAGAGTGCTCTCGAGAGCAGAAAGGACCTTAGAAGATGTTCTCTAACAGAATGATGTCATATCTTGGTGACAGTGACTTATTTATAATGTTTAGGTTACCATCAGAGCAGGGCCATCATCGCTGATGGCTAATTATAGCAAGAACTAGCAAGACAAGTCCTCTCAAGAGCTGTATCGCAAACCTGACAGAAGAAGACTGAGACTCGAAGATGTGATGAGGTATAGAGGAGTAGTAGAAGGACTAGAGAGGTCAGGAAGAGAGGTCAGATAGAGAGATAAAAGAAGAGCTATTTGATGAAGACAACGTGCTCAAGAGCAAGACGACTCGAGATCACCACCTCTCTCTATGGCCTAGCAAAAGGCTCGAGAGCTATCCATTGTTTAGAGAAGAACACCCAGAGTAGGATTAGAGAAATGGGAAGTGGTAGCCAAGTGATCGGGAGAGGTGCCATCTCATCATTTCACTCTTACTATCTTTGGGAATTTGGGAGTTTTCTTTGTTTCTTTTCTTTTGTTGTATCATTGCTTTGTAATCCTAATAAAATACTCTAGGGCACAAAGAGGAAAAAGACTTTTCCCCCCCATCATCTCTCTCTTTGTTGCTCTAGAGCTGAAAGGCTATTTGAGTGATTTGAGGATTTCTTTTGTGTTTGCTTTATAAAAACTCTATAAAACTTCCCTTGAAGGGGGACTCAAGCTCAACAGACTCAGGCATTCACTTATGCTAGAAGCTAACTACTCGCTACAAATCATTGGAGTTAGCTTCCAGTTATATGGTCAGCTGAAGAAGAGCTCACATGATGGCACAGGAGTTCTAGGTAATACTGCTGTATCGATGGCGAGCTAGGCTACTAGATTAGGTAAGGGCAGTAGTGTCACGGCACGAGATGAACACATACCTTAGAAATCCTATTACAATGAGGGTTCTCTCAAGTGGATACTAAAAACATTTTTTTTCTTCTTAGGTTTCTATTTGATATTTTTTGGTTATTCTTTGGACTTTTACCTTCAGTAAGCTCTATTATTTGATTTATCTCCCCAGTGTCTACTTGTTTAGTGCACAATTGTGAAGCAGCTTGGAGATTTCGTCTCTCTGACTTTGCTTTCACCTTTGTTTCGTGATCAAACCTTTTGATCCCCATCACCATGTCTTGTCTTTTGCATTCCCAAGAGATTAGCCCTCCTGCTATCATGAAAATATTGCCTTCAGCAGATCACCTAGTATTTTTACACCTAGTATAATCAGAATCAATATAACTAATGGGTTCAAGATCACCACCACCTTTATATGTAATCTCATAGTCCATTGTGCCTTTGATATCAGCAAGCATGTGCTTTAATGCATTCCAATAAGTTTTTCCTGGATTGTGGGTGAAATGAGCTAGTTTATTGATGGAGTATACAAGGTTTGGTCTTGTAGTAACCTGTAACTATATAAGTGATTCTAAAGCCTCACAAAATGACATATTCTTTATCTTGTCTACCTCATTGGGTGTAGAAGGGCAATCTTCTGCTGAAAGTACCAAGCCAGGAGGGAGAGGAGTAGTTGCAGGTGAACACAGATCCATGTTGAACTGCTTGAGAAGATGTTCACAATATGCACATTGTGATAAGATGATGTCTTCTAGTGAGTTTCTGTCAATGCATATGCCAAGTATTAGTTTTGCTTCACTTAAGTCTTTTATCTCATAGCTTGATTCCAGTTGGGATTTGGCCAACTGTTCACCTTCTACAGTAGAAGAGGCCCCTAGAACATCATCAGTTTAGGTAGAGGTTAATGTAAGTTCATCATCATATACTCTTGATTGGATTTGAGGATCAGTACATAATTTGTAGTATCCATGGCCCTGGAAGGTTTTGTCCAAGTTTTCCACCCAATCATAGGCTTTCTGCATTGTTTCATAGAGGGTTTTTTGTAATTTCCAAACATGGTTATCTCCCCCTTCCTCAAATCCCTTCAGCTATTCCATGTAAATGTCATAAGCATTGTTACTATTAAGAAATGCAGACACAAAATTAATTTGCCAAAGACAAAGACATTGGGATGCCACTATAGCACAGACAAGGCAAACAGATTCCAACCAAGCTACAGAAGCATAGATTTCTTTGTAATCTTCACTTATTACAGTGAATCCCTTTGCTATTGTCCAGGCCTTTTGTTTTTCCAGTTCTCCATCCTCCTTCCACTTTACTACAAAGACCCATTTTGATCCAACTACATTTTGTCCCAGTGGTCATGGTACTACTTTGTAGATATTTCTAGCCTTCGACATTGCAATCTCTGTAGCTATTGGTTTCCACCATAGGTCTGGTCATCTCATCACCTCTCTAAATGTTCTAGGAATCCAGTTTTCATTCTCAACATTGTTTGCCATTGGTCTGTTGAGGTATTTGAAAGACTCTTATAGTCAAGTACTTGGTCTTGCAGTCTTTTGAGATCTTCTTAGTGCAAGGGGTTGGGTTTCAGAAACTTTGCTCAATTCTTTATCTTGTTCCTTTTCCATGACAGCAGTAGAGTTATTATCAGTCAAGGTTCTCTGTGTGTTTTTGTGTAAGTCACAACTGGCTAGGGGTCTTAGAGCAATTCCCTGTATTGATAGAGGTATTTGATCTGTGCT
>Ga0153983_1000334_pt1 | contig 12372 bp, 10 predicted proteins | sample TSGA067MetaG_FD_104693 | JGI IMG/M metagenome (GOLD analysis project Ga0153983, IMG submission 104693) | Attine ant fungus gardens microbial communities from Georgia, USA - TSGA067 MetaG | ecosystem: Host-associated > Fungi > Mycelium > Unclassified | place: USA: Georgia, Alexander Wildlife... | reverse complement strand
TTTGTGCTATGAATAGTGATAACTTAACCATATGGAGGCTGTCCTTTGTTCTAAGAAAAGAACAGATGACTATCTATGGGTAATTAATAAAGTCTATGTGCAAACATTGAGGCCTTCATATCTTCACAGATACTGATTGCCTTGAGGTTGTTCTAAACTTATTCTGAGTGGTATGAAGAGGGCTTCTAATGAGCCTAGAACCGAAGCTTAGATCATGGCGGTTTCCAAGATATTGGCGATTTAATAAATGGTACCATGGTGGTTACCAGTTGATCTGCCTAATATCTCAGCCAATACTGATTGCTTTGAGGCATGATTGGTATCGATCAAAAGGTCTTTTCAAGGGCTTTCCGTAGCCGTTGAGACCATGAGAATCGTTGAAGAATTGGTGGAGATATGGCTGAATGAAGTTTGTGATACAGCGACTGGGACCCCAACTTCCGACACCACTCCACCCATACTGAAGACCTCCTCACCATCACTGACAGCCTTGGATTAGAGCTCTCCCTGCCTCTAAACCCTGGACCTACTAGATATGTGGACAACATGTGGGACTCTAACTCTCGTCTTCCTACCCTCTGATAATAGAGAATTTGGACAACACATGCTCCACTCTGACATTCGCAAACCCTCCGACTATGTCCCACTCACTATTAAAGTAGGCATTGTAGAAACTAACACTGACCTTAGCTTCAGGTCAATCAGCAAAGATAACAAGAAAGAGGAAAAATTTTTGGCAGCTCTCATCAGCAGTTTCTTTAACATAAATTCATCGACTATCACAACCAAAGAGGAGTTGGAAGGAGTAGTCCAGCAAATGGCTGATACTTTTGAAAGGTCTTGGAACAACCATATGAAACTGAAACACATTACAAAGCATTTAAAAAAATGGTGGAACCAAGACTGTACCACAGGTCTTAGCAGATACCATGCATCGGGTGACCTCCAACACTGGAAGGAATTTAAGACTGTCATCTGGGCCACCAAGAAAAATTTTTTCAATGACAAATATATGAAATCACAACCTCAAATAAGAAACCCTAGGACCTAATGAACTGGGTTCAGAAAAAATCAATGCCAGCCATCAAATCCATTTCGTATAAAAATTGCCCTTGCAATACTCTCCCAGACCTATGGCATGCTCTCCACAACTCCTATAACTCTGCTGCAAACAGACCTGTCAACACCCGTTTCCTTAATGAAATCCTACAAGCAACCCCTATTGAGTGACCTGCCTTCTCTAAACAGGAATTCAGGGATACAATAGCTAAGTGTTCATTGTCATCTGCCCTGGGACCCAATCACATCTCTTGGAGACATCTTAAAACCCTATTCTCTAGCGACCTATGCTTGGAGAAAATAGTAAATGTCACTAACGCTTATATCAATTTAGAGGTCTGGCCATTCCACTTCAAAACCGCCAACACTGTTATTATCCCCAAGCCGAATAAGGAGTCATACAGCACACCCAAATCCTTTCACCCTATTGTCTTACTCAACACTACAGGAAAACTCATCGAGAAAGTCATTAGCAATCATCTTCAATTCCATATAGTAGACAATAGTTTTCTGAACCCAAACCAACTTGGCAGCATCAGACAACGATCCACCACCGATGCTGGCATTTACCTCACTTACCTCATTCGGGCTGGGTGGCTCAAGCAGTGCCATACTAGTATCATAGCATTTGATATTGCACAATTCTTTCCTTCTCTGAATCACTCTTTCCTCTTTACATGTCTAAAAAAAGCAGGTCTCAACACTAACGTCATGGGTTTCTTTGACAGTTATCATACAGGTCACTCTACCTCATACTCCTGGAATCAATTTTCATCTCCGTACTTCAACATCAACGTTGGAGTAGGCCAAGACTCTGCCCTTTCACCTATCCTTTTTGCTATTTATCTTGCCCTAATCATAAAAACATTCAAAAAAAGAATAAAAAACCTAAAAGAAAGTATTCCAACTGATATCCTCTCTTTTGTTGATAACAGTCTTTTAATTTCTCAGGAGAAGAGCTATGCACTTTCCTCTTCCTTTTTACTTTGTAGCTACAATATTATGTCCAAAATCCTTCTCGACTCTGGTCTCATTATAGAGCATAGCAAAACAGAACTCTTTCACTTCCCAAGAGCTCGTCACCCCCCCAACCCCTCCATCGACCTATTATCTGTAGGAGGTCCTGTTATCTTCCCTAAACCTATATGGCAGTACTTAGGTTTCTTCTTTGACCACAAACTCAATTTTCACTACCATATGCACTACTATGCAACTAAGTGCCTCTTTACCCTCAGCACCATAAAGATGCTTGGAAACTCCTCACGAGGTCTTCTTCCTATTCAAAAACAACTCCTATATAGGACCTGTGTCCTGCCCATCGCCCTGTATGGATTCCAACTGTGGTTCTTCAAAGGGGCCCCTACCATCAGGAACATGACAGAGCTAAAGAAAATGCAATGAAGAGCAGCCCTCTAGATTACAGGTGCCTTCCAAATTTCACCATCTGAAGATATTGAGGCCATTGCAGGCCTTATCCCCATCATGCTACACTTACACAAGCTCAACGGCAGACATCATTTACGATATGCCTCCATCCCTTTCTTGCATGCCATTAATTCGCTTTTTGACTCACAACATGCAAAAAACCAGCTACCCCATAGAGTCGCCACCTCCAAGCTCACTGCAAAGCAACAAGCAAAGCTAAAGAGTCTCATCAAAGATGTCAACGAACGCCTCAACAGCGTCAGACAATGCTTTAACTCTCTCCATCCTCTCTTTTCTTCTGGCTCAAGAGTAGTCAATCATTTCTCTAGTAGAATTAGTTTTTATTCACCTCCTTTTTCTTCTGATGAGGACCTTTACCAGCACCTTCAGAGTCTCAATCACGCCTTCAGGGATTCCCAAGTATCATCCAACAGCACTGCAGTCATCACTGATGGAGGCGTTAAAAAATCACAGGTCGCCACAGTAGTTGCCCATATCTGGTCTGACAATATGGTCATTAAAAAATTACAAGTCAACTCCATAAACATCACAGCCCTTGAAGCCAAGCTCATGGCTATTTGCACTAGACTCATTCCTGCTATGGAAATTGAAAATGTCCACAACATTATTGTCATCACTGACTCTATTGCAGCAGGAAGAAAAATCTTGGAGTCTAAAGTCAACCCTCTCCAGAACATAGTCATCTCGCTAACCTCTGCAATCAAGTTCTTCTTCAGAAAAGACAGCAGGAATAAAATACACTTCTGGTACTGCCCCAGCAAAGCCGAATAGCCTAGACACAAACTTGTCGATGAGCAGATTAAAGCAAACACATGCGTCCCTACTTTCCCTAGCAAGGATTCACATTCATTCAGTCAAAAGAAAGAATGCAATAATATTCTCTGCGAATGGCAAACATCATTTGCTAACAGCCTCAAGAAAGGCCACTATTTCCTCAACTTCAAAGACGAAAAGCAGAGGGTCATCAAACCTACATATACAAAAGGCAGCTTATGGCTCCCTGTCATAGGATTCACCAACTCACTATGTGCCTACTTCACTTGCATGACTACCAGACATGTCCCTATCAGAGAATACAGACAGAGATTCTTCCCTCACCTCCCCACCAGCTGCCCATGTGGCAAAGCTGAGATCCAAACTCATGAACACATTGTCATGGAATGCGACAGACACAATCCCTCCACTTGACCATGCAACATCATCATTAACAGTTTCATCCACTTTTTCACAGACAACCCTGGTGCATTCAGCTTTGATAATGGCTAAGGTCCCATCACAGCACGACTCTTCAGAGTAAAAGTGCAGCCTTTACCACCTTGTCTCTTCTCTATTATATTTCTACATTTCTCCTTCCTGCGTCTGTATTTCTGTTTCTTTTCTTATTTAAGTAGGTACTCTGTACTTGCCACGGCCTGCCTACGTGCCCCATGTAATAAATCATTGATTTTTTAAAAATAAAAAAAAAGGCACATTGTACAAAACAATATAATTGGTTACTTGATCTGGAGCCAGACAAAGAACTAAGTAATTGGATGTCATTGACAACGTAGAGTGACTTGGCAGAGGTCTTGTCAAATTATGTATGCAGTTGAAATATAGGTGTTTGTACCAATTTTCAATGGACAATCACATTTTTTCTGTGCGAGACCATCTACCGAGGTAAACACTGAATATTTTCTATTTCTTCTCAGCATCTTTATTCTGCAACAAGCAGACTAGTGCTGAGACACAGAGGGCCTTAACAAGGCGCAATGTCTACAGGGGAAAGGAGTAAGGTGTGGGCAAAGTTTGGTAGTAGATAGGTTAGGTTTAACAATTAGATGAAGGGAAGCGAATCTCTGTGTGATACTACATATCTCCCCACACAAAACTGTGCTAAACCAATTGGTGGTTCAAGTTCAAGGAGCATCTTGTGTGATTTTTTAGCTTCATTTCAAATCCCCTAAGCCCAGACTTAGGACTTGTTAACAAGATTTAGAATCAAAGAGTGGACGAGCCTGACAACCAGATGCTCACGTGTTTGGGTTTGCTTAATTGTTTTGTTTGATGTATACCTGGATTTCTACTATCAAATTCACTTGATGATTGAATCGGATAAGTTTTTCCTGCTCTTGAAGATTCCCTCAGAGTATGGCCAGTTCCAGAGGCTATGCGATGACCAGGAGGTACTCATATCTCTCGCAGCTTAGAAAAATGTCTACAACGAGTTAGATGTGCTGAATATATCAAATGCGGGCTGAAGAGAACTCCTTAACGATACATCGCTCACAGATCTTGTTTTCTACGTGATTCCATACGCCATTGAATCTGACAGTGATAGGTTGGACCTCGCACCTTGGTCGACACCTGCGATGCAACATCTCGCTTTCGGTATCATTTCTGCATGTGACTTGTAATAGCTCTTGATAACTCTTACTTCAACTAGAGATTCTCACTTCCTCAAATCAGCCAGCCTACTACTGCCTTGCTATGTCAGATCCTATCCAAAAATCTCCGAACAGTTTTTTCCTCCAATCCACATCTGCACCTCAACATCAAAACTAGAAAGAAGCTTGCATGCCCTGCAGGTAGACCTAATGCTGTGCAAGATTATTATGAGGAGCAAGTATGGAAGAATTATCCTGGAATTTGGAGTGTTCTTGCTTGGGTTGTCAAGAATATTTCCATAAGCAGCTGTGTCATTTTGTGTAATTCCACTGACTCAATCATTACTCTTGTCCGTCATTCCACCAATGACCATCTTAGATGATTATTGGGCAGAGCATCCTGTTGTATGGAAGGATAGAAGTTTATGATATTGGACAGTGTGGCTCAATGCTGGGTTGATTGTGATTCTCATAGAATAGGTAAGTCATCTTGATGTGTCTAGTCCTCATGAATGAATTTGTCCAGACATGGAATTACAAAATATTCTACGAGAAATTATGCCCAAGCTCTCCTCCACTTATCCTAATATATCTGAGATCTGTCACTTGGTCTGCCATTTGGCCATTCACTCAGAACATCTACACCTTTTCAGAGTGCCTATAAAGCTCTTCTCATGGAAGATAAAAAGATATTTAGTGACCTTGTTAGCGAGATGACCCGGTGATTGCCTAATATTCGTTATGAATTGGTCAATGTCATATTGTTGAAGGAGAGTATAGTATTGTGTATGCATGTGCACTCGATGCACCGATTGGGCTTATCTGAAGTGTAACTCAACAGTTCCGAGTTATGAAACACTCTTGAGCTGATTGGGTTCAGTTCAGTTAGATTCAAGCAGTGTGGTAGCCTAGGCAGATCAAATCATGTTGGACAATTAGACAAGAGAGGCGTGACATGGCTTTTTTTTTTTGGATTCAGCGTTTGTATTCCGCAACAAGCAAACCAAGACGCGGAGAGGGAATGCATGACACAGCTGTTCTCCTATGCTGATCCTAACTCTGATTCATGGGACTTAGATATGAAATTCGAGACATCAATGTCTTCCAGTTATCTTGGTTGTTATTCTGGATGAATTCAGATGTGGTCACTTTGCAGTCGTGTGGTCTCTTTCATTGTTACCCAATGACAATTACATAATTTATTTCTCCTAATAATTCTCCTGAAATTATAAATAGTAGGGTAGCATAGTAGACTACTCCTCTCCTATTCCAGACTTCCTATAAGTACTGAGTAGTTACAGTGTATTTCCTCAGTTTGTAAATTAATGTCATCTGGTCCTAATCCTATCCTTGTTCACTCTGGTTTCTATTCTACTTCCTTAGGACCTCTATTCTGACAACTTCCCTCCACTCTGAAATAAGCGACCAACCTCAGGACTGGAGACTGGGACACAACACATAAGTCGAAGCCAAGGTCATTCATCAAAGTCATACTCTGCTCTGACATCTTATTCTGTCTGCTAGAGCCATCATTTTGATTTCTCCATTATTGCTAAGTACTATTTATCCTCCAAAGTAGTGCAGTACATTATTCTGGAGTATACTTCTATTTACTCTACTCCTCTGTCCTTTGTCTGCTCTATCCTTGACACCACAGCAAAGCTCTGGACAATGTGTGACTCAAAAAATGCTACCCACTCAAATGGTCAACACATTTGCATGTCTATCTCCACTGGTTTTTCCACTAGTTAGCCTGATAGGCTCTTTGTAGAAGTCATCCACTAGTCCCAAAATCGAAAAAGCTAAGTTTGTTTATTAATCTAAGTGCAAAGTACATCATGTTGACTCGGTCTGCAGCTGTACTCAATCCTCTGCCTTCTCAATTCGCATCTTTGCTAGCTGGGGTAATTAGAGATATGGGATATGATATTCTATCAGATCCCAATCATCATTTTCCTTTTTATCCATTCATCTTTTTGGCCAGCTCACTGCTGATGACCCACCCCAACATTCATATGCTTATAAGCATTTATCTCAAATGGTGTCAGGAATGACTCTAGGAGAGAAATTTGCTTTAGGGGGGCTTGATCTCAATGACAAGTTGTGCCCACCTCTACACTTGCCCCTTTTGGATTTCAGTAGGATTATATTTAAGAGAAAGAAGTAAGAGTAACAAGCAGAGTGGAGTTTTCCCAAGGGAGAACGAAACTAAGGTAAATTACAATAAATGGGATTATTAAATAATTTGGAAGATTCCAGGGTGGCTAAGCCATGCACACACACAGTGCACATCATGGTGTCACCATTGTGACAAATGGTATGGGTGGATTAGAGGTTATAGTGAAATTAGTGCTGGCCATTGAATCTGGGAAGATAGACTCTGGAATTAGAATTTGGTTAGAAGGAAATAGTTGATTCAAATACCCTGAGATATATGACTGTAATTTCGAGGTGGATGTTGAAGGATGGTCAGAAGAAAGAATTAAAAGAGTAATTTGCATGGATCCAAAAGAATATATAGTACAGGTTAATGAAGTAGAGAAGATTTAGTTATGTGATCTCTTAGAAATTTTATAGACTGCTGTCCTTGCAACTTCAATTGCAAAATACATTTCAACAAGAAGTAAAGTTTGAGGTTGACAATGCTTTTGTATGATAAATACAGCAAAATGAACTGTTGATATGAAATGAAGAGATTATCATAAGTAAGCTTGGCTTTAGATATTGAACAATTTTAATACTACAAAGATCAAGTTTCACATATTCTGCTTTGAGGAGGATGTAAGAGAAGACAGCTAATGCTGTCATGCTGAAAGGGTGCAAAAGGGAATTGCATACTGGGACAAACAATAAGATGCAGTACCAGTTCCCAATTGCATGCTAAAGGTTTGAGGGTATAGTAAGTCAATGTAAACTCAGACGTCACTGCAAGATAGACGAATTCTATTCATTTACCTATAGTAAGTCAATGTAAACTACATACAAATAAGTATGAGTTGGCAGGACCAAGGTTTAGTTGTACCCATCTCAGATATCACTGCAAGGTGTACGAATGAGGTGGTCTTATATAGAAAATGAGTACTTCCACAGGTGAGAGGTATCTAAATAGGCATAAGAGTAAATGAAGAGAGAAATGATGTAGCGATCAGGCAACCTTTCAGGTTGTTATGACTGATGTGGCACTCCCTATCAATACTCCCCCTGGAGTGGTGCATTATGGGTCAGGTTAAGTCGGGCTATGAGTTTTCATACTGTGTCTCATGGTAAGAGTTTTGTGAAAAGGTTAGCAATATTTTCAGTAGATGGTGTGTACTTGAATTTTACTTGTCCCAATTTAGTGTGCTCTTTAATGAAATGGTACTTGACATCTATGTGCTTGGTTCTGTGATGATTCTTGTCATTAATGGTATTTGCAATTGATCCTGCATTGTCGCCATAGATGAGTATTGGTCTGTTGATTTGAAGGCCTACTTCATCAAAGAATTTACTCAGCTATATAGCTTGGGACATAGCTCTAGTAAAAGCCATATATTCTACCTCAACTGTTGATAGTGCCACTGTTTTCTGGCATTTACTCTCCCAAGAGACTAGTCTTCTTATAACAATGAAGATATTGCCTTCTGTTGATCACCTTGACTCTTTATAGCCCACAAAATCAGAATTAACATAGCCAATGGGGTCTAGGTTACCTCCTGCTTTAAATATGACCTCATAGTGAGTTATAGCTTTAATGTAAGCTAGTGTATGCTTGAGTACATTCCAGTGAGGCTTCCTAGTGTTATGACTTAGCAAAATGGCTAAGTTATTATTTATATTTCTTTTCTTTTATCTTGGACTTACTACACAGAAAGAAGTATGGGAAAGTGTCACATCACAAGTGTCACAAAGTCACAGTGTCACATCACATGATGTCATATGATAGGTGTGGGAAAGAAGTGCACATGTAGTAGTTATACAAGTAATATAGAGAATCTAACAAGAACTCTATTGAGTTTTCCTTGTCAAACGCTGATAAAGGAGCAGTTGGCTTAATTCCGGCTTTGCAGTTAGCTAGTCTGATACCCAGGGTTATGAGCAAACCTAGATAAGATGTTAACTGTGAATGATAGGTCTGGTCTAGTGGCTACTTGGAGCCACATAAACAAGCTAAGTGCCTTATGATATGGTATGTTCTTCATTTCATCTATGTTTTGGGCATTTGTTGGGCAATCGTCATTTTCAAGAATAAGCCCAGGAGGAAGTAGAGTAGATGCAAGTGTGCACCTTCTCATGTTGAAGCACTCAATCATTCATTTGCAGTATGCTTGTTGGGACAATGTGATATCTCCTGAATTATTCCTAGTGATTCATATCCCTAATATTAGTTTTGCTTCCCTGAGGTCCTTGATCTCATAGCTGCTACTAAGTTGTGCTTTCACTGATAACTCTCCTTCTAAAGTAAATGAGGCACCTAAGATATCATTTGTCCAAGTCGACGTTATGGTGAGTTCATCATCTATAACTTTTGAACAGATTTGGGGATCAGCAGATGATGTAAGGGCAACTAGGGCACCAGACTCCAGAAGAATCCTCAGTTAATATTACAGTTTGTAGTTATGATACAACTCACCTCCAGGAGAATCCTCAGAGATTAGGATGAGGCTCCTAAAGGGATATTCTACATTATATACTAGGTTTACATTCCTTGTGTCAGGATCAGTGTGATCAGAGCTATACTAGTGTGTTTAAGTATTACTTTAGTAATACTTGAATAGGCTTAGGTTGCTCCAGAGCATTATTATGTAGTTCCAGGGTAAAAATAGAGCTGTCCCCTTACAGATAACCTATAGTAGCCATGCCCTTCAAACATTTTATTGAGGTTCTCTGCCCAGTCATGGACACCTTGCATAGTCCTATAAAGCGTTTTGTGCAGTTTCCATATGAAGTCAGCTCTTCCTTCCTCAAATCCTTTTGGTTGCTCCATATACATCTCATAGGCATTGTCACTGTTGAGAAAGGCTGAAACAAAATTGACTTGCCATAATCTTAAGCCTTGGGAGGCTGCTATTGCACATACCAAGCAAACAGACTCCAGATGTACTACTGAAGCATAAGTCTCATTATAGTCTTCACCAATCACCTGTGTAAAGCTCTTCACCACTGTTCTTGCCTTTCTCCTTTCTACCACTCCATCTTCCTTCCACTTTACTGCATATACCAACTTCAACCCAATTACATTCTTCCCTTAGGGTCTTGGTACCACTTCAAACACTTCTTTCTCCTTCAACATTTCTAACTCATGTTCTATTGGCTCCCACCACAAATTGGGCCTCTTTATAGCATCTTTGTATGTCTTTGGAGTTCATGTATCCAAATTAGTATTAGCAGTATTAGAAACTGGTCAACTTAGGTATTCAAGAGATTCTTTCAACTGATTAGATGGTTTTGGATCTTGTTTTCTCCTTTGAATTGCAATAGGCAGTTCTTCATCCATGTTTGGCACTTTGCCTTATATTTGTGCTTGAGTCAGTTTCTCTCCTGATAATGGGACATTATCATAGTGTAAATCTTGTATTATCATTGGTCTTGGGGCTATTTCCAGTTAGAGAGGTTGATTTTCTATATGTTTGGACAAAGATTTGGTTGTGTTCTTTGACATTTGATCTGGCTTCAATAGGAAGGTATAAGGGGATAGCTCTATTTCTACCCCAGAACTGCATAACAATGCTCTGGAGCGATCTAAGCCTGTTCAAGTATTACTAAAGTAATACTTAAACACACTAGTATAGCTCTGATCACACTGACCCTGACACAAGGAATGTAAACTTAATATATAATATAGAAGATCCCTTCAGGAGCCTCATCCTAATCTTTGAGGATTCTCCTGGAGGTGAGTTGTATCATAACTACAAACTGTAATATTAACTGAGGATTCTTCTGGAGTCTTGTGCCCTAGTCACCCTTACAAAAGGGATTGTCTTTTTCCGAAAATACTGTGGGTGTTGTTTGGCCAAGTGAGTCATTCCTTCTTTGAATATTACATCTCTAGATCTGAAAATAGCTCCAGTCATCCTATTAAGCAATTTGTAACTTCCATGTCCAAAATAGCCAATTAAGGTAACTTGTGTCGATCTTGGGCTCAGTTTAGATAATCCTAAGTCCAGGGGAATATGTGTATAAGCTATTGTACCAAAAGTCCAGAGGTAAGAGATATCCTGCCTACAGCTATACCAAAGCTCAGCTGGTATTGATCCTGGGTGCCTCATTGACAGTATCACGCCGTACAAACATTTAGGCAAAATAAGTGACAATTTGCACCCAAATAACCAGAATAACCAGCTTGAGAGAAGAGCTTGGTCTCTCTAGAGATGTTCTCTAGATGCCCAGTCATGGGCTCGAGCACCTAGCTTGAGTAGCAGAGTAGTGGGTGTGACCACCACTACATACATCTCATAGATGCTTGCCCAGGCACCTTGTATTGGATTTCCAACAGATTTCCCTTCTAGAAGTGTTCTCGAGGACAAAAGCGAACTTAGACGGGTTAACATGACCTGAGCGACATCATACCTCAGTAGCCAGCAGCGTTATTTATAGAAGAGTTATAATCAGATCCAAGCCATCATTACTAATGGCTAATTATAGCAAGATCAAGATAGTTGAGCTACCACAGAGTCACATCACAACAGCAGTGGAAGGAAATTGGAATCCGGAGGAGTGAGAAGACATAGAAGAGATAAAGAAAAGAACAGGGAAGCTAAGGAGAGAGGCAGCAGAAAGGCTAGATGAAGGTAACATACTTGAGAACAAGACGACTTGAGATTGCCGTCTCTATCTATGGCCTGGCAAGAGGCTTGAGCATCGTATGAGGGAAGGTTACTGGAGTAGGACTAGAAGAGTGGGAAGCAGTTAGCCAGTATTCAGAAGGGGCGCTGTCTCATTATTGCGATCAAGCATCATACCCCCATCATCATCCCTCTCTGTTGCTCTAGAGCTTAACGGCTATTCTTGAGTGACTAAATTTCTAAGTTTTTAAGTGTTCTCTTTTACTTTCTAAAACCCACCAAACCTTTCCCTTAACGGAAATTTGAGCCCCAACGGACTTGGGCATTTGCTTGCACTAGGAGTTAATAACTCACTACGTGTCATTGGAGTTGGCTTCCAGTTGTATGGTCAGCCGAAGAAGAGCCTACATGACAGCACAGGAGTTCTAGGTAGTTTTGCTGTATCGACGGCAAGCCAGACTGTTAAACTAGGTAAGGGCAGTAGTGTCATGGTGCGAGACAAACACATTAAAAGGGTGCAAAAGGGAATTGCACACTGGGACAAACAAAACTATACTGTGCCAGCTCCCAATTGCGTGCTAAAGGTCTGAGGGGAGATAATCAAAGATGAAGGTTTATATCACAAAAGGTCACTTACTTGTTTTGTGATTGGTTGAAATATAGATTCAAAAGTGCTTATGGGCAGAGTTAGACAAGCGACAAGAGATGTTGTTAAGTCTGAGGTCTAATCCTCAGACTAT
>Ga0153983_1000331_pt1 | contig 12395 bp, 10 predicted proteins | sample TSGA067MetaG_FD_104693 | JGI IMG/M metagenome (GOLD analysis project Ga0153983, IMG submission 104693) | Attine ant fungus gardens microbial communities from Georgia, USA - TSGA067 MetaG | ecosystem: Host-associated > Fungi > Mycelium > Unclassified | place: USA: Georgia, Alexander Wildlife... | reverse complement strand
TTAAACTAATCAGCAGATAACCCTTCGGTGATTTTTCTCCTTTGTGTTTTAGTCGACTTAAAGGATACCATAAAATTGCTTGTAAGGGTTACTTTTTTATTAAAAACTTTTGACTCTCCAGTAAATTAAAGCCGGTATGTAAAGATTATATCTGGGGTGGGACGGCGTTAAAAGAACATTATCATAAAAATACCGATTCGGAGAGGATTGCAGAGACATGGGAGCTTTCCTGTCATCCGGAAGGTCTATGTGTTATTGAGGGAACCAAGAAAACTTTGGCTAAATATATTGAGGAAAAACCTCAGGCTTGTGGAACTATTTGCAAAAAATACCCGAATTTTCCTATTCTTGTTAAATTAATCGATGCAGAAGATAATCTCTCTATTCAAGTGCATCCGGATGATGATTATGCAATGAAGAATGAAGGTCAGTTTGGAAAATCGGAAATGTGGTATGTCATCGATGCAAAGCCGAATGCATATGTACACTATGGGTTTAAAAAGAACCTTACCAAACGATTATGGAAGAAAAAACAACGGGGAATCCAGACAGCTGCATATTAAGCAAGCAATGTGATGTAAGTAACTTACAGCCGGTAGATGAACAACTTGATTTTGGACATCACCTCGCGAAATGTGAGCATTTTACGGTTGATAAAATGGAGGGAATCATCAGACAACAATTGAGGTGGATGATAGCACCTTTCATCATCTGTTGATATTAGAAGGAGCGTGTACTATGAGTTGTGGAACAGAATCTATCCAAGCAGAGAAAGGGGATAGTATCTTTGTGGAAGCAGGAAGTAATAAAGTGGTAATAGAAGGAAGTTTTACGGCATTACATGTATTTTTGCAGTAAGATATTTTTCTATAGCGGCATCATAAGATTTCCAAACGGTCATAGGAAGTTTATGCTGCAGGCCATCATTTAAAATCCCCTTATTTAATTATGAATATCTAAGAAAGTATATTGTCAATGGGGGGTAATATATGTGACGAATCTAAACGTCATTGTATATTACCCTTTTGTATTATTTGTTATTTTACCTTTAGAAAAAGGAATCTCTGGGATTATCCTTTAACCGGGAAATGGATTCCATAATCCGATTTTTTGCATCGTCGCCGCTGGTACTGGATTGAATATAGTTGATAACTGTCTCTTTTTCTGAATTGCTGAGATTGCCATAGGCCTGTAAAGCTTTGGGCTCCTGGGCAAGCTGCATGCCGAATCCCAGTGGTAAATCAGGACCATCGGGGTTATGTCCTGTTCCGATAAAAACTTCTCTATCCATGTGTTTGCTTCCTTTCATCATATATAAATCAATATAGTCAGTCATAGTATAGCCAGAAAACAATAAATCTATTTAGCAAATAGATAAAATGAGAGAGGATAGTTTTAATAAATCGTAAATGAATCTTAAGATAATATCACTTTAATTTGATAAAGCCTATGATATAATGAAAAAGAAAAAGGGGGAGAATTTAATGCAGAAAAAAAAGAAATTAATTATTATCGCCGGTAGCACTGCTGTTGCATTGTTATTGATTTTTATAGGATTATGGTATTTTGTTCTAAGGAATAATAATAATTCATCATCTGATGAAGTGGCTTATGTAAGTTCTGTAGCTGAACTGGCGGGCATCAGTAACGGATTGCAGAACCGCTATTCAGGCATTGTGGAGCCGCAGGAAACATTAGAAATAAAGCGTGATGAAGAACGTACAGTCAAAGAAATACTTGTTCAGGAAGGCGACAAGGTGGAAGTAGGTACTTCTTTGTTTACATATGACTCTGATGAAATTGAGCTAAAGTTAAGTCAGGCAGAATTGGACCTGGAGCAATTGACCAACGAGGTGTCAACGTTAAACAGTCAGATTTCACTTTTAGAAAAGGAAAAAGCGAATGTATCGGCTGAAGAAAAATTAGCCTACACAACCCAGATTCAAACCGCACAAAACGATGTTAAGCGGGCAGAGTATAATCAAAAGAGTAAATCTGTCGAGATTGAACAAATTAAAAAATCCCTTGAAAACTCCACTGTCACCAGTGAAATAGTCGGTGTTGTTAAATCAATCAGTGATAGTGGGACTAATATGTATGGGGAAAGTGTTCCTTATATGACGATATTGGCTACGGGTGATTACCGCATTAAAGGAAAAATAAATGAGCAAAATGTATGGATGATTTCCGGAAGCCAGCCGGTTATAATTCGTTCTCGAGTGGATTCTGAGAAAACCTGGACCGGTATAATATCTTTAATTGACTTAGAGAATAAAGTGACAGATGAAAACAACTATTATATGTCATCAACCGGCAGTGAAGACAAGTCGTCTTCTTATCCGTTTTATATTGAGTTAGATACATCCGAGGATTTGATACTTGGACAGCATGTCTACATAGAATTGACCCAGGAAGAGGCACAGAAAGACGGTATTTGGCTGTATTCCGAGTATTTTGTATTTGAAGATTCGGAAACCTATGCCTGGGTTATGGACTCTAAAGAAAGGCTGGAAAAGCGAAAAGTGACATTGGGAGATTATGATGAGGAGTCGGGGGAATATCAGGTTCTTGAAGGTCTGAAAAAGGATGAATACATAGCATGGCCGGAAGAGCGATTATCGAAGGGTATAAACTGCATTATTTCAGATGAAGAAGGTCCTGATGCTGCGATTATTGATGATGCGATTATGGGAGAAGGGGAAACAGAGGCAGATATGCAGATCATCGACTCCGCAGAAGATACGATGGAGGATGTTCAATGATTTTAGAGTTAAGGAACATATGTAAGGATTATATTCAAGGGAAAATGATAGTTCCGGTCTTGAAAAATATATCTCTTAATGTTGAAGAGGGCGAATATGTCGCAATCATGGGGCCTTCAGGCTCAGGAAAGACAACGCTGATGAATCTTATCGGCTGTCTTGACAGACCGACATCAGGTGAATTTTATTTAGATGGTGAAGATGTATTACAATATAAGGATAAGGCTATGTCAGATATAAGGTTAAAGAGTATTGGTTTTGTATTTCAAAACTTTCATCTCCTGCCAAGACAGAGTGCATTGGATAATGTGGCCTTACCACTGACTTATGCCGGTGTTCCAAAGAAAGAGCGAAGAGATCAGGCCTTAACTGCGTTAGAGCGGGTAGGTCTGAGTGACCGCGTGGGGTTTAAGCCGACTCAATTATCGGGAGGCCAAAAACAACGTGTTGCTATTGCCAGAGCCATGGTCAATAATCCTAAAATTCTGTTGGCAGACGAACCTACCGGCGCTCTGGACAGCAAAACCGGAAAACAGATTATGGAATTATTTCAAAAGCTAAACTATGAGGGTGTGACAGTGGTCATGATTACTCATGACTCTGAAATAGCAAGCTTTGCCCAGAGAAAAATACTTCTTTTAGATGGCGAACTGGTGCGGGAAGATAAAGCAGAGGTGATGGTATGAAGAAAAAAATCATTATTCCAATAAGCATTGTTCTTTGCATTGCGTTGATAGGCGGAGCAGTATTTGCGTTTACAAAAACCAGTGTTTCAAATACTGTAGCCAATGTCATTAGTGTTGGGAATATTGCAACGACTCCCTGGTATGATAACTATTCTGAAGGCTATATTACCGCAGACTTATCACAGAATATTTATTTAAGAGATCAAGTGGTTAAGGAAGTTTTTGTAAATACGGGGGATACGGTTGATATAGGAGATCAGTTGTTGGAATATGACAGCACTTTGCTGGAATTAGATGCGGATATCAAAGCAATAGAAATTGATTCAATTGACCTACAAATCAAAGGCGCCAATCAGGAGCTGGCTGAATTAAAAAAGCAGGTGGCCATATCGGACTCAATCATTATCACTAACAAAAGAACATTAGTAACTGCACCTGAGGAATCAGATACGGAAGATACTGGAGAATCAGAAAATAATAAGCAAGAGCCTTTGGAGAAACTTAATTACGATGTGGAACTGATTGCAGATAATAATGGAGTTTGTATATTGCATTGTACAGAAGACGCAGTTATTACAAAAGCATTTATTAACAAAATCAGAGGTTATGATGCGGAGGGGATTAATAAGGTTGGTGAAGGCATTATTGTCACCTTAAAGGTAGAGGGACAATCCTCATGGATAACCTTAGACGGTGCGACAATGGAGGCACCTTCGGATGAAGCTTTAGACACTTCTTTAGAGGTATTTAAAGCAAATCGAAATAAGCTTTTGGATGAAGCGGCAGAGAATTCAGAAACAGAAGATCCTGGTTTTATAGAGGAAGACGATCCGGGGGATATTGACACCGGTTATACGAAAGATGAGCTTAATAAGTTGATTATGGAGAAAGAGCAGGAGATTGCCAAGCTGCAGCTGGATCGGAAGCAGGCCCAGATGGACTATGATAATGCTAAGAAAAAGCTGGATTCGGCAACTGTCGTAAGTACGGTCAAAGGAACCGTTACCGCTGTAGGTAATCCGGATGAGGGTGCGGCTGCCGATGGAAGCCCATTTCTTGTTGTTGAAAGTCAGGAAGGTCTATATCTGACAGGAACAATTAATGAGCTGGCACTTGATGAAGTTGCTATTGGCGATATGGTCACTGCAGATTCATGGATGACAGGGATGTCTTATATGGCGACAATCACGGAAATTTCTGAATATCCTACAGATGGGTACTATTTTGATACTAATCCCAATGCCACACATTATCCGTTTACGGCTTATATTGAAGATACCCAAGGTCTGTCCAATGATGACTATGTTTCGATTTCATTCAGTTCAGAAAGCAGTACTGGCGACGGCAATAGTATTTATATTGATAAAGCCTTTGTACGTCAGGAGCGAGGGGTATATTATGTGCTTAAAGAAAATGAAAATGAACGTCTGGAGAAACAAGAGATTAAGACGGGCATCATCCTTTACGATTCATATATTGAGATTAAATCGGGATTGTCGGCAGAAGATAAAATTACATTTCCCTATGGAAAAACGGCTAAAGTGGGAGCTAAGACACAAGAGACAAAAGACATAGATGTATTCTACTAAAGGAGGTAGCCATGTTAGAAAATATCAGACTTTCATTTCAAGGGATTTGGTCCCACAAACTACGCTCCTTCCTGACCATGCTGGGAATTATCATCGGTATAGCGGCCATTATTGCGATTGTCTCGACAATTAAAGGTACCAATGAACAGATTAAGAAGAATTTAATCGGTTCAGGCAATGATACGGTGGAGATTACCTTAAACCAATATAGCAGTGATTATGATTTTGAATATTCAAGTATGCCGGAGGGTATACCTGTCATATCTGAAGATATTTATAATGAAATAATGGAAATCGATGAAGTAAAGAATGCCTCATTATTTACAAGACGCCAATATTCTGAGCAAGTTTATTATAAAGCTACTTCTTATACGGGACAGGTTTTGGGGATAGATGCCAATTACTTTAATACATGTGATTATATCGTAACTAAGGGGAGAGGTTTTGACCCAGAAGATTATATCGGACAGCGGAAAGTTGCCATTATCCATAAAGATGTAGCGGCATCTTTGTTTCAAAATGAAGACCCTATTGACCAGACGATTGAAATTAAAGGAGAGCCGTTTGTGGTTATTGGGGTCGTCGATAAATCATCCGGATTTGAACCGGTGATTAATTCTTTAGAGGATTATAATACATATATGGGCAGTTCCTCAGGTCAGATTTTCTTGCCTAACGGCGCATGGCCCATTGGCTATAACTATGATGAGCCGCAGCATCTCATCATTAAAGCCACTGATACGGACGCCATGAGTGCGGCCGGTAAGAAAAGTGCAGAAATTTTAAACAGCTATATTACAAGCGATATTTCCAGTGATGATGACTCGGTCGTTAAATACCGGGCAACCGATTTATTGGAAAGGGCCAAAAATCTCCAGGAGTTAAATCAGTCCATCAATCAACAGCTTTTGTGGATTGCGAGTATTTCTTTATTGGTTGGCGGAATTGGCGTAATGAACATTATGCTTGTATCGGTGACTGAACGTACCAGTGAGATTGGGCTTAAAAAGGCTATTGGTGCCAGAAAGAGCAAAATCCTCATTCAATTTTTAACAGAGGCTGCAGTGCTCACAAGTTTTGGCGGAATCTTAGGTGTCCTTACCGGTATAGGATTAGCAGAAATTATTTCTAAGATATCAGATACACCAGTGGCCATAAGTATTCCGGCAATTGTAGGTTCAGTGGCATTCTCAGTGTTGATAGGCTTGATTTTTGGTTTGCTGCCATCTTATAAAGCGGCAAATCTCAATCCGATTGAAGCCTTGAGAAGAGAATAAGGATAAAATATACGCTAAAGGTCCTGATGATGAGACGGGTTAAGTCTTATCATCAGGACTTTTGAGTTAACAGTTATACAACAGTTGCTTAATTGAAAAAAATAAAAAACATGTATTGATAAATTTTTCTAATTGTGATAGGATATAAACACGTAAAGGGAATCATTGTCAGAATTAAACTTTCTGTTAATATTTGGCATATATTCATTAATCTCTCTTTCTTTCTCTAGAATAGAATTCCACAATAATTTATAACTGAAGATAGTCTATTTTCTTGATTTTAAATTGCTACAAAGCATTATCGGACAATTATTTTGTCGGTCTCTTTTTGTCAACAAAAAACATTTCTTTATATTTACAGAAATTCTTTATAATTCCAACATTTTTTAAGAATAAAAATACAATAAAAAACATTCAAAAATAACATGCAGGCCGGTAGGATTGCCTGTCTCTTTTCACATAGATAAAATAAATAATATAGGAGGATTTAAATGAAAGGAAAATTAAAACAAACAATGGCTTTTTTTCTTGCGGCATTAATTGCTGTGTCTGCGATTAATACCGGATACGTATTTGCCGATGAAGAAAATAATGCCAGTGAAGAAGTAATGGAAGTTTCGGAATCTGTTGAAACAGAAGATCTAGGTATTGGTGGCGAAGAAATTATTATCATCCCCATTATAGCTAGGGGAAGATCGGGAAATGGAAGCGCTTATATAAGTACAGGAAGTTCTATATCCTTTTCTAGTGTTGGATTTGATGATGGAACAGGTTGGGGTTCAAGATACTTTAATTTGGTATCTGATGGAGTGACCTATATAGCCTATTGTCTGGAACCTTCGGTTACTTATCCTTTATCAAACGACTATGCTTATCAGGAAGTGAATAATAATGAAGGTCTGGCTAAGGCTCTTTATTATGCCCACGGCGGTCCGGGGCAGGATGAATACATCACTACAATCGGATTAAGCGGTGAAGCTCAATACATTTTGTCCCATGTGGTATGTGCTTATTTTTACGGTTCTACAGATTGGAACTATGGGTTGAATTCTACAGGATTGGCTTATGCGAATCATTTTATTAACTGGATAAATAATGCTCCGTCCATACCTGAAAGTAAGATATCTTTGTCAAGTAGTACATTGACAGCTAATGTAGAAGGAACTATACAGAAAACGAACACGATTACGTTTAATGGTGATACCAGAAATGTATTAACCATAAGTCTACAGACAGGGGTATCCTTACATAATGTGACGAAGGGAAGTACTAGTGATGGAACAGTTACGATTAGTGGGGGAGATTCATTTTATCTAACAGCTCCCCTGGATTTAACAAGTATTCAAGATTCTAGTTGGAGCACAGGTGATCTGTTAGGTTCAATAACTTATAGATATAGTCCGCTAATATTTAACACAAGTAATACAACCCAACATATTGGCAGTTATAACTATACTTATGATTCAAGTAATACGGTTAATTTTTCTGTTGACTGGGTTAATGTGGGGAATATTAAAATCAAGAAAGTATCAGAAGATGGTGCTGTATCTGGCTTAAAATTTAAAATAGAGGGTAATGGGATAAGCGAGACGGTCACAACGGGAAGCGATGGAACGGTAATCCTTGAAAATCTTGTATCGGATACTTATACTGTAACAGAAATATCTACACCAGACAGATATGTGACCCCGTCTTCACAGAAGATTACAGTGACAGCAGGGGAAACAAAAGAGGTGGATTTTTCCAATGTGCTTAAGAAATGGAAGATGACGGTAACTAAGACTGATAGTGATACGGGTACCGCACAGGGGGCGGCCACTCTTTCGGGAGCTGTCTATGGTATCTATAAAGATGGAAAACTTGTGGATACATATACAACTAATGAAAACGGTCAGTTTACGACAGATTATTATATTTGCGGTGATGACTATACGATCAAAGAAATATCGCAAAGTAAAGGTTATCTTCTAGATGATACGGAGTATGACATTGACGGTTCGGAAGCGGGAAACTTTATCGTGGAGCTGAACACGCTTACAAGTGGGGTTACAGAGGATGTTATCAGAGGAGACTTAAAAGGAATAAAAGTCTCTGATGGTGATATGAAACGAATGGCGGGTGTGCTTTTCCAGATGACATCTGTGACTACAGGTGAGAGTCATATCATTGTGACTGACGAAAATGGTCAGTTTGATACATCGTCTGATTGGAACCCGCACAGTCAGAATACAAATAGAGGTGAGACAGCTTATGATGGTGTGTGGTTTGGTGAGGGTGAAGCCAATGATGATTTAGGAGCATTGCTCTACGATACTTATTTGATAGAGGAATTGCCTTGTGAAGCCAATGAGGGTATGATAACCTTTGAGCCGTTTCAGATCATGATATCCAGAGATTCAGTGACAATTGACCTGGGTACAATTACGAATGATTATGAGGCACAGCCGGAAATAGGGACGACAGCTATAGATAGAGAAGCAGGCGGTCATATTGGTTATGTCGGCGAAATGACAACAATTGTAGATGCTGTAGATTATATAAATCTAACCGTTGGTCTTGAATATACGGTTAAAGGTGTGTTGATGGACAAAGCAACCGGGGAGCCTCTTTTGGTGAACGGTAATGAGGTAACAGCGGAATTGACATTTACAGCGGAGAAGTCTAACGGCAGTGTTGAGTTGGAATTTAGCTTTGATTCAACAACTTTAGAAGGGAAATCGGTTGTTGTGTTTGAATCCTTGTATTATGGAGAAAAAGAGGTTGCTGTCCATACGGATATAGAGGATGAAGGACAGACCGTCAAGTTTGCAGAATCTCAAGTTGGAACAGCAGCTACCGATAAAGAAACAGGTGGTCATACCGGATATGTCAGCAAAACGACAACGATTGTAGACGTTGTAGCTTATGAAAACCTAATTGTTGGTCTTGAATATACCGTTAAAGGTGTGCTGATGGACAAAACAACCGGGGAGCCTCTTTTGGTAGACGGTAATGAGGTGACAGCGGAATTGACATTTACAGCGGAGAAATCTACCGGTAGTGTTGAGTTGGAATTTACCTTTGATTCAACGGTCTTAGAAGGGAAATCGGTTGTTGTGTTTGAATCCCTGTATTATGAGGAAAAGGAGGTTGCTGTCCATACGGATATAGAGGATGAAGGACAGACCGTCAAGTTTGCAGAACCTCAAATTGGTACGACAGCTACCGATAAAGAAACAGGTGATCATACCGGATATATCAGCAAAAAGACAACGATAGTAGATGTTGTAGCTTATGAAAACCTAATCGTTGGTCTTGAATATACCGTTAAAGGAGTGTTGATGGACAAAGCAACCGGGGAGCCTCTTTTGGTAGACGGGAATGAGGTGGCAGCAGAATTAACATTTACAGCGGAAAAATCTAATGGCAGTGTTGATTTAGAATTCACTTTTGATTCAACAGCTTTAGAAGGGAAATCAGTTGTTGTGTTTGAATCCTTGTATTATAATAGACGGGAGATTGCCGACCATGCAGATATAAAAGATGAAGGTCAGACAGTCAAATTTATGAAAGAAGAAACAAAAGAGACATCGACTGAAGCGCCAACGTCAACTGATTCTGCCAAATCACCGAAAACAGATGATAATAGTATTTTACCCATATTTTCTGTGATATTAGCCATATCAGGTGGTATAGTTGGAATACTGGGTTACAGACGTAAGAAAGTTAAATAAAGTAAAAAATCCAGTAGTCCCTTTAAAACAAAGGGACTACTGGATTTTTTCGCTAGATTTATTTATCTGGATACACGACAAAAGTTTAATTAATAGTAACCCGTCAACAATATTTTATTCTATCTTAAATTAATATTCAGTGGCTCTGAAAATCGCAACTTGATTTAGAGGGTCGTAAAAACAGCCCCTTTCTATGTGGAGGGGCTTATTTTTGTGTGAAAAAAGAGGTACCTATATATAATAAAAATAGACACCTCTTCTCCATCTGTTGCAATTTCTACAAGCTGTTCATATTCTTATGTCTCTAAGTTCATTTTAGATATCGTCACACTGTCTGTATCCTCATTTAGCTGTGCATAATACAGATACCCATCCTCCGCCACATTAAAGGCTGTAACCCTGTCTGCCAGGAACTTCCCTTCTGTACCCTTTTTCTTCGTGCGATATAAGTCATAAGGGGGATAATCCCAACCCTCTGAGTCTTTATAGAGATAACAATAATTATCTTTGATTTGCATGGAATAACCATCATACCCTGAACCATATGGAAAAATCATGTCCTTTAAGTTCATTTTAGGGTTTAACAACAACTGTAAAGTTAAATCTTCCCGTAAATTAGTTTTTTTCAAGTTCTTACCATCTGTAGTCATGCTATAAATGCTCGAACGATCTTCATTATCCGGTTTATAACCAAAATACATTTTTTGATCAATCACAACTAAATACAAATATATATCGCCCTCAAAAAGTATCTGGCTTTCACTGCCATCTTTCTTCATTTTCACAATCTGATCTTTTTCGCCTACAGCATTCGATTTCTGGAAATAAAGATAATCCCCTACAACATTTAAATTGATACCTTTTTGATTTGATATTTTAATCACTTTACCTTCTCTATTCATCTTATACAGACCTTCTTCATCATCATATCTTTCAAAAAAATAAAACTCGCCATCCAGTTCTGCTGTCCATTGACCATTCATAAAATTTCCTGTAGTTGTTCCAAAAGCACGAGGCAAATAGGGTTTGATTAGATAAAAGACCCCAGCACATAAAGTTAATACAATTACAGTAAATAACATTTTTTTATTTTTAATTTATTTTTATTCATATAAGTCGGCACTCCCTAATTTTCCTACTCATTTTCGTTATCTGTACACTTGTCTAGCCATATTTTGCAAAACCATTACTTTCTTCATACTCGTCAAAATATCCTTCAGGGCACTCTTTTACCCATTTATTATGCAACTCCATTACTTTTTTCGGGTTCTCCAAGACATCATTCGGTGTAATAGGAGCACCCGGCTCTATTCATTAATCCTCTATTTGATCCAATAAACCAGAAACCGGCATAAAATTTGTCCCATCTGTATTCAGAAAATAAATACCGGTATTTTCAATAGCTATATGGATTTTATCTAATACCACATTTAATCTTAAAACCGGTTCCCCATCAGTTTCAATTTCTATAAGTTTTTCGCTTTTTAACGTCTCAAGATTCATTTTAGATATGGTCACACTGCCCACATCTTCATTTAGCTGTGCATAATACAGATAATTATCCTCCGCCACATTAAAGACCGTCACCCTGTCTGCCAGAAATTTAGCTTCCGCCCCTCTCTTTTTCACACGATATAATTTATCGTATTTACGGGTAGCTTTCTTTGGCACTTGATAAAGATAAATGTATTCATCTTTTATCTGCATGTCCGTTCTAGTATAGTCTGTTTCCGAAAAATCAACATCCTTCCGGCTCATTTGCGGGTTTAACAGCAACTGTAAAGATGAATCTTTCCATAAATCAGTTTTTCGCAGCCCTCTCCCATCTGTTGTCATGCTGTAGATTTTTGAATAATCTTCACCCTCCGGCTTATAATCAAAATATATTTTTTGATCGACTACAATGAGATATGGACCCACATCACCTTCGAAAAGTATCCGGCTTTCACCGCCATCCTTCTTCACCTTCACTATCTGATCATTATCACCTGCTCCATTCAAATTATAAAAGTAAAGATAATCCCCGACACCGTTTAAAAAAACACCACATTGATTCGATATCTTGACCACCTTGCCATCGCTATCCATTTTATATAGGCCTTCTTCATCATCATTGCTTGCGAAAAAATATAATTCTCCATCCAACTCCGCAAGTCTCTGTCCATTCATAAAGTTCCCGGTGGTTGTTCCATAATCATGCGGTAAGTAAGGCTTGATTAAATAGAATCCCCCAACACATATGATTAACACAATTATAGTCAATAATATTTTTTTTATTTTTGATTTACTTTTTCTTTTATTCATATAAGCCAGCACTCCCTAACATCCCTACGCCACTTTCATTATTTGTACACTTGTCTAACCATTT
>Ga0153983_1000329_pt1 | contig 12435 bp, 13 predicted proteins | sample TSGA067MetaG_FD_104693 | JGI IMG/M metagenome (GOLD analysis project Ga0153983, IMG submission 104693) | Attine ant fungus gardens microbial communities from Georgia, USA - TSGA067 MetaG | ecosystem: Host-associated > Fungi > Mycelium > Unclassified | place: USA: Georgia, Alexander Wildlife... | reverse complement strand
TATCTAATGGTAAAAGTATTGCAGTTGAATTTATATATTTTAAATATTTGCAAAACCAACCGGTAGTCGAAGATCAGTTGAAATTTGCTAATCATTTAGAGAGTATAGAGCGGCGGCTGGCTTTTTCGTTAGAAAAGAAGATAAAAATAACGGGGGTGCAGGCAGATGAAATAGTAAGTCGTCATTTGAAATGTAATAAAAATCAAATACTTTTTCTCCTGGAGGAAGAGGTCAGTAATAATGAAAATCAAACGGTTTATTCATATACAAGACTTTACATATATCCAACTTATCTAGCAATATCAGCAGATACGGCAAGAGAGGAAAATAACATCAGACGTATTTTTTAAAGTAGGATCAAAGTCGAATTCATTTGATATATCGTATAAATAATAGGGCTGGTAAAGGCATTCATCATATGGTTTTTACCGGTCTTTTTTAGTTCAAAAATACTTGACAAAATACCTAACTAATATTAACATGTAATTACAGGTAGTTACTTTTCAATAAGCTTCTATTTTAAAATAACCCATGAAGAAGGAGGCGTAATATTATGGGAAAAATCAAAGAATTATTGGTAGAACTTAATGAGGAACAGTTGATTGATCTTGTTGAGAAAGAGCTGAATCAGGGCGTTTCTCCTGAAGAAATACTGGAGGAATGCCAGAAAGGTATGAATGAGATTGGTGACTTATTTTCAAAAGGTGAAATGTTTGTTTCTGACCTGATGATGTCTGGAAATTTATTCAAACAGGTTTCCGGAGAGCTGATCATGCCGCATTTAGGTGCAAATACCTCGCTGGGAGACAGTGGGAAGGTAGTTCTGGGAACAGTAAAAGATGATATACATGATATTGGAAAAGATATTGTTCATACTGTATTGTCAGCGGCTGGGTTTGAAGTTATTGATCTGGGCGTAGATGTGCCTGAAGAAGAGTTCGTTAAGGCTGTTAAGAGGCACGATGCCAAGGTGGTGGGATTATCCTGTCTGTTAGCATCCTGCTATCAATCAATCCTCAATACAGTGGAAGCTTTTAAGGCTGCAGGAATTCGAGATGATATTAAAATTATTATTGGCGGCGGACCGGTAGATGAACATGTTGTTACATATTCGGGAGCAGATGCGTATGGAGCCACTGCTCAGGATACTGTAAACTACTGTAAGGAGGTACTTGGCAATGATATATAACGAAGTGTATGATAAGCGGTATCATAAGGTTAAATCATGTATCGCTTTAGAAAATGATCATGTCGTAAGCACTTATATGGGTCAGGCAGTTCCTCCTACATATACAGAGGGTATTACCCTGGCAGAATATATGTCCGATAGCCAAAAAGGGCTTGAATGTTTCATTGATTTTGTCAACCATCTCAATGAACAGGCTTCTATTGACTGCATAAACTTCGGCTATCCTGGGGGGCATCAGGGAGCTCTTACAATTTCATGGTGGTCAAAGATAAAAATGCCGGGAAAAGAAATGCCGCCAGATTCTGTTTGGCAAGTAGAAGAAAAAAAGATGGTTGAGGATAGTGACTATGACGTGATTTTGAAAGAAAAAAACACATCATCGGTTACTGCCCGTATTTTACCACAAATTATTGACCAGGAAGCTCTGGACAGATTTTTTAATTTTTATGGGAAGGAATTTGCCGGGGTTATGTGCCGCTATGTTAAAGAAGGATATCCCGTTCTCAATTGTGGTCTTCTATGCCCACCTTTTGAGACGCTGTGCGGTGGTCGCAGCATGAATGCCTTTTTTATGGACTGTTACAAACAGCTTGATAAAATCAAAGCAGTACAAGACATAATGATGGAAGGAATTCGCCAACAGATCGCTTCTTTGCCCACCGAGGATTATATTATTGGTTGCTGGGTAGGCGGTTGGCGTGGTGCCAGCAATATGGTAAACCGAAAAATCTGGGATACTCTCGTTTGGCCATATATGAAAGAAACCGCACTTTTGCTGATCAAACGCGGGATAACGCCAATTATGCATTTAGATGCCTGTTGGGATCGCGATATTGAACGCTTTTCGGAATTACCAGCGAAAAAAATTATACTCAACACAGATGGAATGACTGATTTAAGAAATGCGCGAAAAATTCTGGGAAATCATGCGGCATTAATGGGGGATGTACCGTCACAAATGCTGACCGTATCTTCTAAAGAAGAGATTAAAGATTATGTCCGGCGGTTGTTGGATGATATTGGGCCAAAGGGAACCTTTATTACCGCAGGCTGTGATGCTCCTTCTTGCTCCAAATATGAGAATCTTCTGGCTATTCATGAAGCAGCGCAAGAGTATTAGAGAGTTGGTGATATTTTATGATATTCATTGGAGAAAAGATTAATGGTTCAAGAAAAAGCATTCAGCAGGCAATACGGAACCGGAATCAGGACATAATTAAAAGAACGGCATTTGAACAAGCGGAAGCAGGTGCGGATTATCTGGATGTAAATGCGGGTACCTCTCCTGATCGGGAAGCAGATGATATGATTTGGCTGATTGACGTTGTACAGTCTGTTACAGATACTCCGATTTGCATTGACAGTTCTTTACAAGAGGTATTGTCTGTAGCTATAGAACATGTGAACCACACACCTATGGTCAACTCTATCAATGCTGATCCTAAACGATTAGAGAGTTTTCTGCCGATTATTAAGGAGAAGGGCTGCCTTGTTATCGCATTAGCATTAGATGAATCTAAGACTGGTATGCCAAAGACAAACGATGAGAAGATGAAGAATATTCAATTCATCATGCAAGTTGTGTCAGAATATGAGATACCAGATGACAAAGTTTATATTGATCCATTAATTATGAGCGTAGGAACAGATAATGAGGCGGGACAAACAGCCTTTGAAGGTATTCGCAGAATACGGGAAGAATATCCGATGGCACATATCACGGGTGGCCTGAGCAATATTTCCTATGGTTTGCCAAACAGAGCGCTGATTAATAGGACCTTTTTAACTCTGGCTATGGGAGCCGGCATGGATTCCGCTGTAGTAGATCCAACAAATGTGGGATTAATTGAATCAATGAAGGCTACTGATATGATTCTTGCCAATGACCGATTCTGCAGAAACTATACAAAAGCTTCAAAAATCAATTTTATTAAAAAATAGTTGATTAAGAAAACCAGGTTCTTAAGGGTTAATTCTAAGAGCCTGGTTTAGAAAAATCTATAATTTCTTCTATTTGAGGTGAATAGCATGGATAAAAAAATAAAAATTGATATTATCTCCGGTTTTTTGGGAGCGGGCGAAACGACGTTAATCAATAAATTATTGGAAGAAGTTTACTTGGGAGAAAAAGTTGCAATACTGGAAAATGAATTTGGTGAAATTGGGATCGACAATGAATTATTGGCTCAGCATGGTTTAGTTGTAAAGGAAATTGTAAATGGCTGTATATGCTGCTCTTTGCAGGGGGATTTTATAGAGGGCATGAAGGAATTAGCAACAAATTATAGCCTTGACCGTATAGTTGTGGAGCCCACTGGTATAGGGGCAATTCAAGATGTTTTATCAGCTTGCCGATTAGCAATAATTCACCTCAACGCATCTATTAATGCGGTGATTACAGTGGTTGACGCTACTATGCTCCCTGTATTTCTTGAAGTAGGCGGAGATTATTATGAACAGCAGATAATAGACAGCCTGGTCATTACCATGAGCTTTGTACAAAATCTGACGGATGAGAATGAAGATATAGCTGCTTTAAAAAACTCTATAAGGCAATTAAATCCGAATGCCTGTATATTTGCAGAGCCATGGGATGTTCTTAACAGTTTACAATTACTAACCGTAGCTGAAGAAATTACGAAGAAAGAGGAACACAATAAAGAACCCCAATCCCATCATGAACATATTTATGAGGATGAAAAAGATAATTTTGAGTCTTGTGCATTTTATTTAGAAAATGTGTGGTTTGAAGAAAGTATTAGAATATTTATTAAACAGATGAATGCCGGAAATTTTGGCAGGATTTACCGGTCAAAAGGGTTCTTTTCAAACGGAGAAAAATGTTGTAAACTAGATTATGTATATGGCAGAGCAACGATTATTCCTGTGGATTATAAAGGAGAAAGTAAAGTTGTTATAGTTGGTAAAAATCTGAATTGTGCAGCTGTTCAAATGTTTATGATGGGAGACAGATAAAATGGATAGAATTATTATGATTGCATGCCATAATATTAAGAAGGAGTTACTAAAAGAGGCTCATGTAGAAAAAAGCAGCTTTCCAATATATTTTATTCCGAGAGATTTACATTTATCCCCTGAAAAAATGCGTAAATACTTACAGGAACTAATTAATGCCTTTGAAAATGTAGAATATATTCTTCTGCCTATGGGTCGGTGCGGAAACGGCACTATGGGATTAGTTTCCAATAATGCGTCCATTGTATTGCCGAAATGTAATGACTGTATTGATTTACTTCTTTCCAAAAAGGATCTAAACTTACAGCGTTCCCACTATACTTACTTTTTGACTGAAGGATGGTTAGGATCAAAAAATTCTATTGATTACGAATATCAGTATACTTTAAATAAGTATGGCGAAAAAAAAGGAAAGATGATTATCGATATGATTTATAATCATTATCAATATTTTACACTAATTGATACTGGTGTTTATGATTTAAAAACGACACAAAAGAAAATTTCTCCCTTAGCTAATATGGCTGATATGACTATTAATTATCAAGAAGGATCTTGCGCAGTATTAAATAAAATGATGCGGTTAGATTTTGATAAGAACTTTGCCATTGTACCACCCAGTGAAGCTGTAAGCGAAAAATACTTTATTTAATTAGAAACTCTAAAAATAGAGACCATTTCTATTCCGGACTTTTGTGCGCAGCAAAGCTATCATACTCAGACGCTCCTGGTGGTCACTGCCATAGTTGCAATACGTTTTGTCATGATCGTGAACCGGAATTCCTTGATGTTTTTCCCCGGCTCAAATGCTTTGGTCTGGGCAGTCAAAGTTTTTACTTTATATTGAAGGCTCGTGATGTATTCGAAGTTGGTATTCATGATGTCTTAGTTCTCCCTTTAATGCACGGATTCCTTTTTGTAATGCAGCAATTAAGGATTCCTGTGCCATATAGTTCTTTTGCAGTTTTTCATAAAGTAATTTGACAGACCATGTTTTACTATTGACTTCCTTTATTTATTTGCTAATATACAATTTAGTAAATCGTATATTAGTATTTTCGAAAGACGGTTCGCTGTATGTTTATAGGTCGTGAGCGAGAACTGAATAAATTAAACGAGCTTTATCATAGAAGTGGCTTTCAATTCCCCATAATTTATGGAAGACAACATGTCGGTAAAACTGCGCTTATTAACGAGTTTATCAAAGATAAAGAAACTATCTTTTTTACCGGAATTGAAAGCAGTGCACAACAAAATATTAAAAACTTCAGCAGAAGTATTCTTTCCTAAAAGTTGAAAGGATTGTCCATGCATACTATTGATATCAGAAACATTAGCTTAAGTCAGATTCAGTATTTTTAAAAAGTAGTTGAGTACAACTCCTTTACAAAGGCTGCTAATCATCTGCGTTTAACTCAATCTACTATTAGTAAGAATATTGCCAATATGGAAACTATGCTGGGCATACAGCTTTTTATCAGAGACAAACAGAGCATCCGTCTGGAAAATAATACCGCTCAGGACATTAAAAAAATGCTTATGAACGGAGAATTAGATGTCATATTTACTGTTTGGTATGATGTCGAAGGTTTGGAAACCGTACCATATCATCACAAGTATTTGGGAGAATGTCCCCTGGAAGTATGTATGCGCAATACAAATCCACTTGCAAAAAAGGAAACACTGACCATAGCTGATCTTCGTTCTTCAGATTTTATCGCCATATCACCTTTACAAACTCCCAGTTATACACAGATGCTGAAGAATCTCTGTGCACCGTATGGGTTCACACCTAATTTTACCTGTTATACTTCCAGCGCCCACTCATTAACCATAAATCTGATTTCTGATAATGATGTTTTCATTTGCGACAAGTTTTTTCGGGATTATCAGACCGAACACTTATGCTATAAGCCTTTGGAAAATACAAAAAGCGGTTTTGCTCTTTGCTGGAGAAAAGACAATCATAAGCCGGAAAGCGGGCTTTTCATAAAAGAAACTTTAAAATATCTGGAAAATAATCCATTCCCGATTGGAATCGGTTAATGCGAATTTTCAATTTTCTTTTTCAAAATAAAGATTATATAATGAATATAAGGAAATTAAATAGAAACATTTGCAAAATTGATACGGTTAGGAGGATGTTTATGAATGAAGCAAAAACAAAAAAACAGTTATACAAGGATCGGCTAAAACGGTTCCATGATGCGGTCTCGCTCAAAGAACCGGATCGAGTCCCGATCATTACCCCAGGCACTTCCATATTTGATACACTGGATGCCGGCTATACGATGGCAGAAGTATTATACGATTACGAAAAAGCGAAGGATGCCATCCGTCAATTTTTGACACGATATGAACCTGACAGCGGGTATCTCTGCGGTACCGGGCTGGAAGGCACGGGTCCGATGCTGGAAAAATCCCAATGCAAGTGTGTTCGTTGGGCCGGCATGCCCGGAAATATTGTCGATGATAACGGTGTGCATCAATTCATTGAATTTGAATTGGTGAAGGATGAGGAAATCAAAGAATTATCAAGAAATCTGGGAGAATTCAGTGCTGTAAAATTTCTTCCCCGCGCCTTTGGACTTTTGGAGCCGATGCAGCATTTTGACCTTACCGGCACCATGCAGGCCACCCTTGGCAAAGCGGGCTATCAGCCTTTAGGGGTCGCTTTTGCCGGGGAGGTAGAAGAAATGGGATTTCCTATTATGACAGGACCTCCGACATTTTCTGCTTTTGATTTTTACAGCGATTATCTGCGGGGCACACTCCTGGCCTCTACCGATCTCTATGATTACGAGGAAGAACTCTCTGCCTTCCTAAGTGATCTATGCGATCTGCAAATAGAGGAGATAAAAAAGAATCCTCCTCAGGAAGGCCGTATTAAATTTATGCCTATGCATAAAGGTAAAACCATCGTTCATTTTGAAGAAATTGATATCGTAAACGCCAAGAAAGAACTAAAGGATGTCGCCTGCATCTCCGGTGTCTATCCTGCACAACTGCTTAACTACGGCACAAAACAGCAGGTCGTCGATGAGGCAAAACGGCTGCTGGATATCTGTGCGCCGGGCGGCGGATATATCTTTGATTTTGACGGCGGCCTTTACGAAAGCAAGCGGGAAAATGTGGAAGCTTTGTTTGATACAATCAAAACGTATGGAAAATACTAGTACAGCTGTACTAGTATTTCATCCTGCAAATAATTGGATTGATTATGCAGGATAAACTTTAGAGGTGATATTCAAAACTTACAATCACTAATAATTGTTTAACTATTTTACATTAATGTATGGGCTCATTTTCAAATCCTCTAATCTTAGTGAGTATTCCATCTTCTAGCTTACAGACCGTGTTACACAATGCATGAATATCTTCGGTGCTATGCGATGCCAATAAAATGGTTTTCCCCTGGCTCCGCAATTCTAACAAACATTTGCGCATCTCTTGTACTCCTTGATTATCCAACCCATTCATGGGTTCATCTAAAATCAGTATATCCGGGTCTTCCATAATTGCCTGCGCGAGTCCAAGCCGCTGCCGCATACCCATAGAGTATTTTCCTACATGTTTTTTTCATCGGGGTCTAATCCAACAAACAGCATTGTTTCCTTGATTTTCTTTTTACTAATTTTATTTTGTAATTTTGCAAGAAATTTCAAATTGTTAAATCCACTATACTCAGGTAAAAACCCCGGTGATTCTATAATTATTCCCATATCTTTCGGGATATCTATATCCTTTCCAACCAGCTTTTCTCTTACCTTTATAACTTCCGGAGGTAATCGGAACAAAGCCGCAGATGCATTTAAACAGAACCGTTTTCCCTGATCCATTTCGTCCCACGATTCCATGAATCTTACTCTTTTCAAACGATACACTGATATTACGTAGTACAGTAGTATTTCTAAATGTTTTACACAGATCTGTAATTATAATCACACTATTCTCCATATTCTTACCCCGTTCAGATTGTCTTGATTACTTCGATTGATTTACGCTTTACAGACAATAAAATTCCTATACTTAGTATGGTTAAGAGGACAGTCCCGGCAGCAAATACATAGCCCCATGATGGAGAACTTGCGCTTGCTCTTCCAATTCTGGATAAATCCATCCATGAAACTGGAGATATATAGCGCATCTGATACCAAGCCGGAGAGCTTATACCCATTCCTTCAATAAAGTGTGCAAAACCCACAAAAAAACTTGCAAATAGTATACCTGCCTCACGCTGGAACCAAAGATTACAGAAAAACATCAGTAAGCCGATAAATGAACTCGCAATCCACGTTGCGCCCCCGCATAACAAAGTAGCTGCAAGCGGAGTGTAATTATGTATTACCTCTATGGGCATTGCATCCATTCCGATATCCCATGTAACATAGGACTGTGTTAAGGTATTTATAACTTTCCCCCATTCGAAAGAAAATTCCCAATACGGCATAACCAGCATAAAGGAAATAAGGAAACATGCAATAAAGAAAATACCACTGGCCGTCAAAATGTATAATATCTGCCCAACCGCCCAGCGAATACGTCCTGTCCGAATAATTTGAAATGGCTGCTGTTCATCCAAAAATGGTGCATCGCAAAACAATAAGATAGGCAAAAGCATAACCCACAGCCGGCGATTATTCATCGTGAGCGCAAGGGGGAATAGCCATATAGAGCTTCCGGCTCCATACTGTTCGCAGAATATACGAATACTGCCTGTAAAACTGTTTGATATAAAAGCAGAGAATAAGAGAAATACCATCCAAATACGTGGGCTTTGAAGCCACTTACGAAACTGATTTATCATACAATATATACTATCCACTTAAGAACCTCTTTTCTGCATGCCGGATAAATAAATGTCCAAAAAAACCAACAGTACTGTCCAAAATATAAATACATAAAAAAATGTAAACACCGCGCTATGCGCATAGGAAAATACATAGCCTTCAATCAAAAAGATAATGCTGAGATCTGCCGGCAGATGCAGAATCTGCGTAATTGAAGTAAATAAAAAGTACATCACCATTGGCGACATGATTGTTACAAATATATTATGAGTAAAGCTTGAGATGAGCAATGCCAATACTGCAAATACTGCCGATCCCAACGCATATGCTGCCGCATTCACAAAAAGATACGCATATGGATGCGTTCCCGCTAATATATCTAAAACAAAATCCTGCGAAATTTCTGTACGGGATGGTGAGATAACCGACTGACCAATATTATCCCAGGGGATATTCAGATAGAATACCCCCTGCGTACATAATAAACCAATCAAGAATAATTTACCGGAAAATGCTCTATATAAATCGATTTTCACATTTTTGATTAGATTCATATTGTGCTCCTGAATCATGGAGCCCAAGTTCCCTTAACAGTTGATGTACCGCTTGCAGAAACTGTTGCACCATGTAGTCTAACACTGGTTCCGTTAGGAATTGAAGAATAATATGTTAAATCCAATCCACCAGTTCCTTTTTTGTTTTTCCATGCTGTTACATAGTCTGTCCTAACAAAATATAAGAAAAACTTGAATTACGGGTGCACGTATGCTATGATATCCATAGATGAAGCGTCCTGCTCATCTGTAGAAGGTCAAATATATGCATTTTGTCAAAAGCGAAATCCCATGGAGGCTAGTCCATGGGATTTCTTTCGGCTAGCCGTCGTTCTCGTTATTCCGGTCTAGCCGCTTGCGTATGTAATCCAAATTTTTGGATTACATACGTTATTCAAACAAAAATAAAATCCCAACCCATTGAAAAATGCCAGTCACATTAGGCAGGTGTTCTACAGAAAAGTTGGGATTTTTAATTTCTAATATTGTTATTGTCACAATCCGCAGAAGCTTTTTAAACTCCCATCAGTATTTTTCCATTTGGGAATGACTATCTTCTCATCTTCGGTTTCAAGTGCCGCAAGTGCCTCAGCATGTTGAGCATTTGTGACTTCAATGTAAATCATCGTTGTTTCTAAATTTTCGTGACCAAGAAGTGAAGATATTTGGACAATATTTATACCATCCTCCAGCCAATGTGTTGATTTGCTGTGGCGAAACTGATGCGGATGTAGGTTTAATGGAATCTCAGGACATTTACCATGTGCAAGTTCTGCATTTTTATAGATGATTTTTTCTGCTGCAGTTTCGCTGAGTTTTCCAAAAAGTCCTTTATTTCTCGAATAAAAGAGGTATGCCTCTTGTTCAGGAGCGGATCCATGGAACTCTTTTATATATTTTCTAATATGTGCAACAGTTTTTGGCATAAGGTACAGAGTACGAATCTTGTCTCCTTTCCCAACAATGCTAGCGTATGGCTTTTTACAATCAAGGTGTATATCTTTGATTTTCATGGAAAGTGCTTCATTTAATCTACATGCTGTAGAGTACAGAATAAGCATGAATACTAGATCCCTTTTACCAGTGCGTTTTGATTGATCCGGAACTTCTAATAGTATTTTCATGGCTTCTTTGCTTATGCCATTAACACCATGTTTCTCTTGCTTCATCCGTGCGATTTTTGATGCTTCCACAGCAAAGCTGAGATATCTGACATCCTGGTCTCCCAGATAATTTAAGAAAGTTCGAAATGAAGCAAGCCGAACATTACACGTATTATTGCTATTGCCACGTTTTTTCTTCATCCACATTAGCCATTCTTCCATGTTTTTAGAACTTAGGCATGACATGTTCAACCTGTATGGAGTGATTTTCTTTTCTTCTTCCAAAAACATTAGATACATTTCTATAGCCACGCGGTAACTTTTTAATGTGTGTTCACTACCAGTCTTCCGAACTGGCGCATATTCATTTAAAAACAAATGGATATAACGTGCAATCTCAATCGATTCTTTATTCGCTTTTTTCATTCCTCACCTCCGGAAGAATCCATTCCAAGCTCTTTTCCGTCTTTTTATCAAGAATTTCTGATAACGCCGGAACCAGACTGTAATAGTATTTTGTACTTTCCAATGTGGAATGCCCCATGGATTTACTTAGATATACAAATCTGTCAAAAAAATCAAATCCCTGGTCAACCCAGCGGTTAATATTAAACGTACCATAAAAATGTCGCAAATCATATGCAATAGCATGGGAATCATTGATGCTATCCCATATTTGCCTGAAATTGTAGGTCAGCCATATTTTACCATGATACGGTTTGTTTACTCCTGGAAAAAAGTATTCTCTTTTCGGATACAACCGAGATATGGCAAGATTGTAATTCTTTAGAATTTCTGTCATTGAGTCATGAAGTACAATGTAATGCTGGATATCGTTTTTTGTTTTCTTAATGCTTATAATGCCGTGTTGGATATCTACGTCGTCGCGCTGCAGCATTCTAGCCTCATATGGACGCATACCAGTGCTATAAAGAAGACGGAAAACAACAGGCATCGTCATTTTTCTATTGTATGATGGTCGTCTTTTGGTGTAAGGTAAATGGTCGCACGCATCAAAAAAACGTTTCAGCTCATCTTCCGTGAAGGCATGTGGTATATAAGTACATCGCTCACGCTTGGGGAGCAGCGGGCAAATCACATCGGCAAGCTTCCTCATCTGCAGATATTTTATGAAATCGTAAACAGGGTAAACCCTTGCACGACATGAATTATTAGATTCCGTATCTCTTTTGGAACACCAACCGTCAACTATTCTTTGTGTGAGGAAAAAGACCCCATCAGAATGCAACTCACAGTACCTGTCAAAACTTCTCAAGGAGGATTCGGCATGACCGGAATATCCACCTGAGGATCCTTGGAATTTCACATATTCATCAAGATGTGGTGCTATCAATGATTTGAATTCAGTCATACGATAAACACCTCCTCTGGTACGGGGAATTCAGTAACGGCGATTGCACACTCTTTCAGATGCTTAAAATCCGTATTTAGGTATGGGTTAATCGATTTAGGTGATGTATGTCCTAAAGCATTCGTGATAACCGGCTGTGATATGCCCGTTTCCAACAATGATGATGTAAATCTATGCCTGAATAGATGAGTACCGCCTTTTTCATTTTTATTTTGACGTATATTAGCTGCAAGGAATATATGCTTCACAATGTTCTTCAGACTGCATGGTTTTAGAGGTCTGTATGGTTTTAATGTACTGATGAATATATGAGGGTCACTTACACAGGCAATGTCATTAAGTTAGTGATTCAATCGCATAAAACAGAGTATGTAAAAATGCATACCTGTTTTTTTGTAATCATGTTTATTAAATTTCTATTAAATATCGAGATATCGCTTGACGAAATCTC
>Ga0153983_1000327_pt1 | contig 12493 bp, 10 predicted proteins | sample TSGA067MetaG_FD_104693 | JGI IMG/M metagenome (GOLD analysis project Ga0153983, IMG submission 104693) | Attine ant fungus gardens microbial communities from Georgia, USA - TSGA067 MetaG | ecosystem: Host-associated > Fungi > Mycelium > Unclassified | place: USA: Georgia, Alexander Wildlife... | reverse complement strand
TCCTTTGAGTTAATATTGCCATCTAGACCTTGGAGGATTGCAACCGAGCTACTTGGGTCCCCCTGAAAGTCTCTTTATCTGAAGTACTGGAATATGCCAGCATGACTTTTTTGCTTTTTATGTTACCTGTACTTCTGAGACTCCAACATGTGTATTCTGGTGGTGTGACTCAAAGCCCAGATTGTCTGGGGCATGATTACCTTAATGTGCATTTATTTATCTCTATGTTATAACTGACCTAGAAGTCATTGTGTGAGCTCAAGAACAGGAAGTACTGCAATTCACTTGCTGATACTATTGGAAAGAACAGCTGCCCCCACAGTAACAGACTACACAGCCAACCAGTAAAGGGGACAAATAAAGTAGACTTTATCTGTGAATAAGTCTGGTTGTCACAGCTGTGATTATAATTACATAATATGCCCATTACTAAATACTTAGTTTGTTCTTGTTACAAGGCAATTACTGTGGCTTTAGCATTTTTATCTCTACTAATTCTGAATATTTGAGTTATGTTGGAGTCAGTATACTCTGCTCCCTTCCTCTAACTGTCTGTGTGACCTATTGTGTAGTGTTATAGTTAGTTTACTCTGATTTATAGGAGTTTGTTGATTAAAAATGAAGAAAACTATGTATAAGTTACCTGAGCTATTTGTTACCAAGGTACATTATTCTCTGAAATTTCTACTAAAATTTGTAGAATTCAAGAGTAAGTATATTATAGGTTCTTGAGTTCATAGAATAAAGTCTCTTAATATTAAAGGTTTGGACTTGGGAGTAAAGTTCTAACTGCAACTAGTGATGATTAAAAGAGAAGAACTTGATAGAGTTCCCTATTGTATTTCTACTACTACTTATATCTAAACTACATAGTCTGTGCTCCTACTTCCTATGGTCCTATGCTTTATTAGAATATTCTATAATTATATGCCTTAGACACATGATAATGTTTATGTAATATTCCCATACTATTTATAACTTAATCCCATTGTATATCTTAAGATTATGGATCAGTTATTTAAAGGCATAGGAAATATTTTCCTTTTTGGGCTTCTCATAATACTTAAAGTCCTTTAATATCTCTATTATCTTTTGTTCTTCTCCTATACTTTTATTTTCTTCTTCTATTTCTGAACTTTCCTTATCTTTGGACAACATTTCACTACTCCAAAATATATGACCACAACAGCAACAGGAGATCAAGACATAGTATTACAAATGGCCACTTATATAATAACTTAGTCTGAGATGACTTAATCACCCTCTTTATCCAAGTTAACAAGAAGAACTCAATAGAGTCCTTATTCAATTGCTATCTACTACTTATACACATTCTGGTATTTACTACTATTTACAAAGTCCTGTATGCTCCTTTTTATCTGACTCTCCTATGTATTGTCAAGTAGAGACTCTGACTTGCTCCAAGGTAGAGGACTTGATCATAACTTTGGGTGGATCAATCTCTACAATGAGCCCTTACTTGATCAATAGGGTTCTTCTTGGGTAAAAGCACAATTAAGCTAGATTCTAGAGGAGTTTACTAGGTAGAGAACAAAACTGATGTACTACTGTAATCTTTTAGCTTATAACTAAGGTTTCTGCCAAACTGATACAAAGGAAAAAATAAGTGTAAATAGTATAATGGGACTCTTGCATATGGCCTTTATGGCCATGTCACATATCATAGGAACTGTAACATGTTTTTTTTTTTTAAAAAAAATCAATGATTTATTACATGGGGTGCATAGGCAGACTATGGCAAGTACAAAGTACCTACTTAAATAAGAAAAGAGAAACAGAGAGACAAAAAGACAGATGTGGGAAAGAGGAATGTAGAAATATAGAAAAGAGGAGACGAGGTATTAAAGGCTGTGCTTTTACTCTGAAGAGTCACGCCACAATGGAACCTTAGCTATTATTAAAGCTGAATGCACCAGGGTTGTCCATAAGGAAGTGGATGAAGCTGTTGATAATAATGTTGTATGGTCGAGTGGAGGGGTTATATCTGTTACATTCCATGATGATGTGTTCACAAGTTTGAACCTCAGCTTCACTACATGGGCAGCTAGTGGGGAGATAAGAGAAGAATCTCTGTCTATATTCTCTGATGGAGACATATCCAGTAGTCATGTGAGTGAAGCGAGCACATAATGAGTTGGTGAATCCTATGACAAGGAGCCATGAGCTGCCTTTTGCATAAGTAGATTTGATGACCCTCTGCTTTTTGTCTTCAAAATTGAGGAAATAGTGGCCTTTTTTAAGGCTGTTAGCAAATAATGTTTGCTATTTGTAGAGAATGTTATCACATTCCTTCTTTTGACTGAATAAGTATGAGTCCTTACTAGGGAAAGTGAGAATGCATATGTTTGCTTTGACCTGCTCATTGATGAGTTTGTGTCTGGGCTATTCAGCTTTGCTAGAGTAGTACCAAAAGTGTATTTTATTCCTGCTATCTTTGCTGAAGAAGAACTTGATTGCAGAGGTTAGTGGAATGACCATGTTCTGGAGGGGATTGACTCTAGACTCCAGGATTTTTCTTCCTACCACAATGGAGTCAGTGATGACGGTAATGTCATGAATATTTTCAATTTCCATGACAAGAATGAGTCTAGTACAGATAGCCATAAGTTTGGCCTCGAGGGCTGTGATGTTTATGGAGTTGACTTGTAATTCTTTTATAACCATATTGTTGGACTAGATATAGGCAGCTACTATGGCGATATGCGATTTTTTAACACCTCTATTGGCAATGACTGTAGCGCTGTTGGGTAATACCTGGGAGTCCTTGAAGGCGTGGTTGAGACTCTGAAGGTACTAGTGAAGGTCCTCATCAGAAGAAAAGGAAGGTGAATGAAAGCTAATTCTACTAGAGAAATGATTGACTACTCTTGAGCCTGGAGAAAAGAGGGGGTAGAGAGGGTTGAAGTATTGCCTAACATCATTAAGATATTTATTAGCATCTTTAATGGGGCTCTTTAGCTTTGCTTGTTGTTTTGTGATGAGCTTAGAGGTGGCAACTCTGTGGGATGGCTGATTTTTTGCATGTTGTGAATCAAGAAGTGAGTTGATGGCATATGAGAGAGGGATAGAGAAAAGCCTAAGTACTGCCATATAGGTTTAGGGGAGATAACAAGGCCTCCTATGAATAACAGGTCAATGGAGGGATTAGGGGGGTGACTTCCATAATGAGACTAGCATCAAGAAGGATTTTGGACATAACTACAAAGTAAAAAGGAAAAGGAAAGTGCATAGCTCTTCTTCTGAGAAATTAAAAGACTATCATCAACAAAAGAGAGGATATCAGTCAGAATGCTTTCTTTTAGGTTTTTTATTCTTTTTTTGAATGTTTTTATGATTAGGGTGAGATAGATAGTAGAAAGAATAAGTGAAAGAACTGAGCCTTGTCCTACTCCAATATTGACATTGAAGTATGGAGATAAGAATTGATTCCAGGGGTAAGAGATAGAGCAACCTGTATAGTAACTGTCAAAGAAACCTGTGATGTTAGTGTTGAGACCCACTTTCTTAAGACATATAGAGAGGAAAGAGTAATTCAGAGAAGAGAAGAATTGCATAATATCAAATGCTATGACACTAGTATGGTACTACTTGAGCCATCTAGCCCAAATGAGGTGAGTAAGGTAGATGCTAGCATTAGTAGTGGATTGTTGTCTAATGCCGCCAAGTTAGTTCAGATCTAGAAAACTGTTGTCTACTATGTGGAATTAGAGTCTATTGCTAATGACTTTCTCAATGAGCTTTCCTGCAGTGTTGAGTAGAATGATAGGATAAAAGGATTTGGGTATACTGTATAATTCCTTATTTGGCTTGGGGATAATAATAGTATTGGTGGCTTTGAAGTGGGATGGCCAAAACTCTAAGTTGATACAAGTGTCAGTGACATTTACTATTTTCTCCAAGCATAGGTTGCTAGAAAGTAGGGTTTTGAGATGTTTCCAAGAGATATAGTCAGGTTCTGGGGCAGATAATGATGAACACTTAGCTATTGCATCTCTGAATTCCTGTTTAGAAAAGGCAGGCCACTCGAATAGGGCTTGCTTGGGGGATTTTGTTAAGGAAGCAGGTGTCAACAAGTCTGTTCTCAGCAGAGTTGTAGGAGTTATGGAGAGCATGCCATAGGTCTAGGAGAATATTGCAAGAGTGATTCTCATATGAAATGGATTTAATAGCTAGCATTGATTTCTTCTGAACCTAATTTATTAGGTCCCAGGGTCTTTTATTTGAGGTTGCAATTTCATATATTTTGTTGTCAAAAAACTTTTTCTTGGAGGCCCTGATGGCAGCCTTGAATTTCTTCCAGTGTTGAAGGTCGCCTGATGCTTAGTATTTGTTAAGGCCTGTGGTACAGTCTTGGTTCCATCATTCTTTGGAGTGCTTTGTAATATGTTTTAGTTTTGTGTGGTTATCCTAAGACCTTTCAAAAGTGTTGGCCATCTGCTGGACTACTCTTTCCAACTCCTCTTTGGTTGTAATAGTCAATGAATTTATGTCAGAAAAGCTACTGATGAGTAACTCCACAAATCTTTCCTCCTCTTTGCTATCTTTGTTGATCGACCTAAAGCTGAGATCAGTGTTAGTTTCTGCAATACCTACTTTAATAGTAAGTGGGACATGGTCAGAGGGTTTGTGAATATCAGGGTAGAGCATGTGTTAACTAAAACCTCTATTGTTAGGGAATAGGAAGACAAGATCTATAATAGAGTTAGAGTCCCATGTGTTGTCTATGTATCTAGTAGGTCCAAGGTTTAGAGATGGGGAAAGCTCTAAGCCAAGGCTATCAGTGATGGTGAGGAGGTCTTCAGTGTGAGTAGAGTAGTATTGGAAGTTGGGGTCCCAGTTATTGTCCCTAATATTGAAATCATCTGTCATGATAATTGTACCTTCTAGATTGATAATATTTTGATGTAGGTAGTGTAAGGCAGTTTGATTGCTGTTAGAGTAAATGTTGATAATGAAGTTGATATAGTAGTCAGAGTAGAAGGCCAAGACATTGATGTCCTGGTGATTGACGATATTTGTTGTTTTCTAGAATGATGTCGGTCAGTACTTTGTTTTTCCTGATATTCTGAGAAAAGATCTTAAGGCTTTGTTTAATCATAGATTCTTACTGCCTATGCTTAGGCAGATTAAGTTGGCCCTGATTTCATGGGCTTCCTATGCTTTCTTTGAATGCCACTCACAGTTGAACCTATTCCTTCAAAATGGACATTTGGCATTGTTAGCTGAGTGTTTGCCCTTGCAATTGATGCATTTGAAAAAGTGAGGGCACAGTTCATCTGCTTTCGTTTCAAGTCTGGGAGGGTTTGTTTTGGAGTTTGCTTTGCAACATCATGCTAAGTCTCTGTGGTGCTCAACTTTGTGAGAGCTATTGCATTTCTGGCATTTTGACCTATGTAAGTGACAGGCAAAAGTAGTATGGCCCCACTTCTAGCAATTCTTGTATTAAGGGACACTGGGGTTCATATTAGTTCTGCAGATTATGGCTATGTACTTGTCTATGTTGAAGCATTTGTTGATTAGATTCTTGGCTTTGGCACCATTTTGGGAGTCCCATATGTCAATCCAAATAATAGCCATATCAGATTTGGGAGATACTTTGATAATACGAGGACTTGACACTAACTTAACATTGTTAAACAGGTGGATTCTCTTGATGACCTCTTTGATTTGGTTATGGGCAATAGGGGTGCCATTGTTAGCTAGATATGGTATACCTAGGATCTTCAGGTATGATTTGGATTAGGGAAGTTACAGTGAAGAAACCTCATTGGTGTTAATGTTGGTAGATTCCTTAATGTAGTTCTCCATGATATTCATGTCTAATACTAAGGCAACTTGGTTAGTGGTTATAATGATGCCTGTACTATCCAACTGGATGAAGTCTACTGTCATATTCAATTTTGTAAACTTGAGGAGTCTATTGATATTAAAGATATGTTTATCAGCACATGAAATGACAATGTTTGGATTATCCTGGCTCATAGGTATAATAACTTGCTTCCTGGAAGGCCCTTTGGTGGTCATATGGAGTTTGGGGCAAGCTTTATGACTAATGCCTTGAGCAATATTGTGGATTTTGATTATCTTACTTGGTGCCAACTTGGGAAAGACCTCTTTGACTTTCAGGATGTCTTCTGCATTGCCTTTTGTAGCTTAAGCAAATGACTTTGAGCCTAATTTGGATTTGACCAGTTTGGATTTAGCCAGAATGGTGGTGCTAGGTCTAGGGGCTGTAACATGTGTCTAATCTTTAGAAACTAAAGTAATAATAATAATAATAAAAAAGAAAAAGAAAAGAAAAGAAAGGAAAAATAAATATTGACTTTACCATTTTGCTAAGTTATGACAACTTACTGATTTGTAATAGGTGAATTTGGTATTCAAAAGCAAAGTTTAGATAGTAGCAAAAAATGTTGTTAAGTCTAAGAATTAGACCTTAGACTATGAGTTCTTATATATATAAATGTGATAGTCTGTCCTAGTATACAGACTATTATATGTTACTACCTATTGTTCTACATATGATAGTACTTTTGTGCTTGAAATAGTAATAACCTAATTATTTTAGAACTGTTCTTTGTTCTATTTAAGGACAAATAACTATGGGTAATTAAGTCTAGTATCTTTATTGATATAAATTACCTTGAGGTTGCTGAGTATAATAAAGAGTACTCTAATGTCCCTAAAAGCAAAACATTAATTATGTTAAGTTTAGACTTCAAACAAGCTATTGGGTATGGTAATGGAGTATTCTCTATTAAATTTCATATTACTTTTTGTTATCTACTCAATCTGCATATTTACAACTAACTACTTTATCTAAAGACCTCTGCTTATTACTCTTATTACTCTTATTATTTCTTTAGTAATAGATGGTCTCTAAATTACTCCTTCACTAGGTAGATATTAGTATATCAATCTTCATATATAAAGTACCTACTCATAAACCTAAAAGCCAGTTATTCTGTTGGCTTTGAGATACATATACTTGTAAAACTATCTCACTTACAAATACTCAATACTAGTTGTTCTATTGGCTTTTAGTCTAATCTTTTCTCAGCTTTTGAAAATGTCACTGTGTACTACTCTATTAGGTTATAGTATCTATTGACAAGATGTCTTTTATGCTGAACTTCCCAAAACTAAATAAAAACAACTATCATATATGATTAAACAATATGATATCTGCTCTACAAGCTTGACTTCTCTAGCTTATTGTTCATGGCCAGTAACCTTTTTTTTCTAAACTCCCTGCTAACTCTCCTGTTAATGATACAACAAATAAACTATTACCTTTTAGCTCTAATGACTATAAAAAGTAAATTTACTTATAGAACGAGCACTTTTAGTGGCTCAAATTTGATTTGGCTACTATGGAATTGATGTATAAGGCTATTGAATATAGACAATAAGAGCATATTATTACAAATAGTCACTTACTATTTGTAATGGGTACTTTGATACTTTAAAGAGTTCAAAAATATGAAGTTAAACAAGTAACAAAAGATGTTGTTAAGTCTGAGGTCTAATCCTCAGATTATAAGTCCTTAAATACAGAAAAGTGATGGTCTGTGCACTAGGACAGATCATCACATGCTACTACCTATTGTTCTGAATATGGTAGTACCTTTGTACTTAAATTAGTGATAACTTAACCATATGAAGACTATTCTTTGTTCTAAGAAAAGAACAGATGACTATCTATAAGTAATTAATAAAGTCCATGTACAAACATTGAGGCCTTTATATCTCCATTAATATTAATTGCCTTGAGGTCATTCTAGGCTTATTCTAAGCATTATGAAGAAGGCTTCTGCTGAGTTTAGAACTAAAGTATCAATCATGGCAGTTTCTAAGATATTAGTGATTTAATAAATGGTAACATAGTAGTTACTAGTTGATCTGCTTAATATCTTGGCCAATATTGATTACCTTGAGACATGACTGGCATCAATCAAAAGGTTTTTTTGAGGGCTTTTCATAGCCTTTGAGACTGTGAGAATTGTCAAAGAATTGATAAAGATATGGCCAAATGAAGTTTGTGACATATATTCAGTCTATTACCTCATCAAAAGATATATGGGACTACTTATGTCAATTCCATGTTACTCAAAGGCAAGATACTAATATTCATTATTACTTTTAAGAGCTTTACCTCAAAAAATAGGACGAATGCACCTCTATGTTTGATTATATTAGTTCTTTTTGAACTTAAAATATCATATTACTGAAGCTAGTTATAAACTAGATGACATACTCATTATTCATGCCATTCTCTACTCTCTTTCTTGCTCCAACATCTGGGATGTTATCAAACAAAATCTTTTAGACAAAGGAAAAGACCTTATTTTAGATATTCTCACTGTAAAACTCATTTCAGTTCATAACTATGCTAAACATGATTATCTTGCTGATGAGAATGAAAAGAAAGCCAAATATAACTAGGTGGTCTTATTCACTAGGTCTATGTCATCTTTAAATAATTCTAAAAAAAGAGAAAAGAAAGTCAAATACTTTAATAAAGAAAGAAAGTCTAAAACTCAACCTTCAGGCACCAAGTGTTATATTTGTAACCAAGTAGGGCATTAGGCCCTTGAGTGTTTATCTAGATCTAACAAGAGAGACTCACATCAATCTGGAGAATCAGCTAACCTAGCTATTGAATATCTATAGTTATCAAAAGAACATAAGGTTAGAAAAATGCTTATAACATTCAATGATACCATTTCAAGTACTAGTATCCTCTTGAACTATGGTGTTACATGACATATGTTTATAAGCCAGAAACACTTTACCACTTACAAAGAATTCTCTAATGAATTTATTATGGTTAGCAGTCATAATCATATATCTGTCTCTAACTAAGGATCAGTTTTTTTCTTAACTAAACTCCCTGATAGTCAACTTGATATCACTCTCCACAATGTTCTCCATATTCCTTATCTAGGTACAAATCTTGTTAGCCTTGGTGCTCTATATTGTCAAGGAATGTCTATAAAAAGCTTTGACAATAGACTTATATTCTCTCAAGACAATAAGGAATTATTTAGGGCCTCTCTGACAGGCTCAACTGGGATCTTGTATCATATTCAGTGTACTACTCCAGTTACTGGTGCTGCTTACTTAGCTGGTGATCTTCTCAGTATGCATTTCTAGCACTGATGGATAGAACACTTGAGCTCTCATACTAAATTTTATAGAACACCATAACTTGGTCAATGGTCTTAAAATAAGCATACCTTGAGAGTTTGACCATATTTGTAGTGGTTGTATAAATGCCAAGTCCCATCATCTTTCCTTCCCCAAATCTAGCAATACTCATTACTTCAAAATGGAACTTGTTGTGATAAGTCTTACTAGTTCTATGTTGGTCCCAACCTAGGATGGCTTTCTCTATGCCCTTGTAGTGGTTGAAGTTAGCTGTTGATATCCTATAAGAAGACTCTTATACTAATAGAAATCAAAAGAGAATTGATCACAAGACAAAAGTGATAACAAATAAAAGAAATGAAGTCTCTGAGATATTTCACAATTGTGCACTAAACAAGTAGGTACTAGAGAGATAATAAAATAAGAAAGAGAGCTTAAGAAAAGGAGAGAAAACTCAAGTAACTAAAAGAAGACAAAGTAATATTTTTAATAAATCTACTCAAGGTTGTCCTCATTATGATAGAATCTCTAAGGCATGTGTTTGTCTTACACTATGACACTACTGCCCTTACCTAGTTTAGTAGTCTAGCTCACCATCAATATAGCAGAACTACCTAAAACTCATGTGTCTTCATGTAAGCTCTACTTTAGCTGACTATATAGCTAGAAGTCTACTCCAAAAACACATAGTGAGCTGTTAGCTTCTAGCATAAGCAAATGCCCAAGTCTGTTGGGGCTCAAATTCCTGTCCAAGAGAAGATTTTTGGTAGTTTTTAGAAAATAGACAAGCTTAGAAAATAAAAGACTCAATTACTTAAATAGCTGTTAAGCTCTAGAGCAATAGAGAAGAATCCAAATTCCCAAAGATAGTAAGGCCAAAATGATAAGGTAGCCCTTCTCCTGAATACTTAACAACTACTCCCCACTCCTCTAACCCTATTCTGGGAATCCTACTCTACACAATAGGTGGCTCTCAAGTCTTTTAATGAACAGTAGAGAGAGGTAGTAATCCTGAGTTATTTTGCTCTCAAGTACATTATCTTCTTCAATTCTCTTTTCTATCTTTCTTCCCAACTTCCCTAGTCTTCCTACTGTCTCTTCTATATCTTCTTGTTCCTCTGTACTCTAGTTTTCTGCTATTGCTTTGTGATATAGTCCTTATAATGACTTGGCTTCCCTGTTCTTGCTATAATTAGCCATAAGCAATGATGGCTTGTATCTGATGGTAACCTAGAGTTATAAATAAACAATGGGCTATTAATATTTAACATCATTTTGTTGGAGATAAGCTTTCTAAGGTTCTTTCTGCTCTTGAGAGTATTACAAATGGCTATTTACTGATTTGTGATTGGTAATTTGGATATTTAAAAGGCTCAAAAAAGCAAAGTTAGACAAGTAGCAAGAGATATTGTTAAGTCTAAGGTCTAATCCTTAGACAGAGAGTCCTTATATACAGAAAAGTGATGGTCTGTGCACTAGAACAGATCATCATATGCTACTACCTATTGTTTTACATATGGTAGTGCCTTTGTGCTTAATATAGTGATAACTTAACCATATGGAAGCTGTCCTTTGTTCTAAGAAAAGAACAGATGACTATCTATGGGTAATTAATAAAGCTCATGTGCAAATATTAAGGCCTTTATATTTTCACTATTATTAATCACCTTGAGGTCATTCTAGGCTTGTTCTGAGCATTATAAAAAAGACTTCTGCTAAGCCTAGAACCAAAGTATTAATCATGGCAGTTTCCAAGATATTAGCAATTTAACAAATAGTTACATAGTAGTTATCTGTTAATTTGCTTAATATCTTGGCCAATACTGATTGCCTCAAGACATAACTAGCATCAATCAAAAGGTTTTCTTGAGGACTTTCCATAGCTATTAAGACCATGAGAATTGCCAAAGAATTGATAGAAATATAGCCAAATGAAGTTTGGAACATTATCTCCTCTCTTGGTTCGAGCTCTGTTGAGAAGTTATCTTGCTTTTGGTATACTCTGAAGATATTCCTGCAGCTTTTTGCCTGCATTTTGTAAATTTTCTTCAGGTTTCCATATGTTGTCTCCTTGAGTATATTCTTTCCATCTGATAAGGTATTTGTTCTTCCCATACCTTTGTTATAAGTCCAGAATTTTTTCTATCTCCTATTCTTTCTGGCCCTGTATTAAGGTTGGTGGTAGGAAAGTGGCTTTCTGACCATGAATAGTAGATTCAAAGTACTGAGTTAACTTGCTTATATAAAAGACTAGGTGTAGTACTCAGTAGCAAGGTGATATTTTAAGCTGGAACTTAACTAAGAACAACTTTTTGATTATTTCAAATGATCCTTTGTACTGGGGTTGTAATGCTAGCTCTATAGTCTGGTAATCCTTCAAATTGAGTAGCACTTTGTTACTAACTTTAAATGGGATACTTTGGACTTTCTTGTTATAGTATTACTTCATTCTCTCCGTTACAAGAGTAAGAGCTGCTTTTGCCTACTCTAAGACTTCATGTCTTTTATATATTAGGTTATTCAAGTCTCTTTGTAGTGACTCTTTGACTAAAATTGGGCCTGCTCTTAGGTGTTTGCCATATTCAAGATAAAACAAACTTTCTTTGATTTCTTTGTATATTTGATTGTTGTATGCAAATTCTGTACTTGGTAGTAGATTTGACCAATTACTAAGGTTGTAATCTACATAGCACCTAAGATATTGCTCTAAAGCCTAGTTTACATGTTCTGTTTGTCTATCTGTTTATGAATAGTATGCTGTTGACATAATAAATTCTATTCCCAAAATTTTGTATCATTCTTGAAATAGCTCAGCTGAGTATTGTACTCCTCTATCCAAAATAATTTATAGGGATAGTCTATGCAATGGATAAACCTTATTATATAGTAACTATGCTGTTATGACTTGGTAAAACAGCTAAGTTATTTTCTATTTTCATTTTCTATTTCTTTTTTCTTTTATTTAGTTAAATTACTACTATGAAAGTAAAGTGTGGGAAAGAAGTCACAGAAATGGTCATGTCACAGGTCATAAACATATGACAGGGTAGTCATATGACAAGCAACATGAGGACTTATCACAAATGGTCACTTACTTGATTTGTGATAAATTGAGATTTGGATTCAAAAGTGCTTATGAGCAGAGTTAGACAAGCGACAAAAGATGTTGTTAAGTCTAAGGTCTAATCCTCAGACTATGAGTCCTTAAATACAGAAAAGTGATGGTCTGTGCACTAGAACAGATCATCACATGCTACTACCTATTGTTCTACATATGGTAGTGCCTTTGTGCTATAAATAGTGATAACCTAACCATATGGAG
>Ga0153983_1000326_pt1 | contig 12499 bp, 10 predicted proteins | sample TSGA067MetaG_FD_104693 | JGI IMG/M metagenome (GOLD analysis project Ga0153983, IMG submission 104693) | Attine ant fungus gardens microbial communities from Georgia, USA - TSGA067 MetaG | ecosystem: Host-associated > Fungi > Mycelium > Unclassified | place: USA: Georgia, Alexander Wildlife... | reverse complement strand
CCCTGCACTGATGCCTTTTGAAGATAAATTCGGAAAAAAAGGCGCAATGATTTCTGCGGTAGACTTGCTCAAGGGGATTGCCGTAGGCGCACGGATGGAAAATATAGCGGTCGAAGGTGCCAATGGCGGATTACATACGAATTATGAAGGAAAAGCACAGGCGGCAGCAAATGCGGTAATCAGAGACGGCTGTGATTTTGTCTATCTTCACATAGAGGCACCTGATGAAATGGGACATCAGGGAAGCATAGAACGGAAAATCAAAGCGATAGAATATATCGATGCAAAAATAGTACGAACGATAAAAGAGTGTATGGATGCTTCAGGAGAAGAGTATCGGATGCTGATTCTCCCGGATCATCCGACACCCATTGCAGTCAGGACGCATACAAGCGATCCGGTTCCTTACCTGCTGTATGACAGCACCAAAAAAGAAGAGCATACCTGGCACTATAATGAAAGAGAAGCACAAAAAAGCGGTAATATCGTTCAAAAAGGCTATGAACTTATGGAGAAATTATTTCAAAGAGGCTGATCAGCCGCTGGTGTAATGTCCAGTTCTCCGATTACATCCAGATAGAAAAACGTATACGTAACATTAGTATATGGAATCAGCCAAAGGTAGCCAATTCCGAAGGTAAAGGCTGCTAAAATGTTCCATCCGATAAAGCTGAGCTGGAGATAAAAGCATCGGCCTTTATTGCCCTTCATCAGCCGGGAACTTGTCTGGATAGCTTCGATTGCTTTCATATCGGTATGATCCATAAGCAGATAAACCGCTAAAAAGAAGTATAGCGAAACAATGACAGTTAAAACCATACTAATCAGGAAACCGATAATGAATGTGGCAAGAGCTGCGCCGTTGTAAGGATTTGCAATCCACCATATCATACCTATGATCATAGGGACTTCAGCCAATACAGTACACAGAAACATCAAAAGATTAACAATAATTATCCGGTCGGGATGGTGCGTAAATCCATATCCGATATCTCCGATCCCATAGGCATCCTTTCGGCAGAAGCTGATGTACATTTTTGTAACACCTGCGGAAACAATGGAAGTGATCAGAGAAACGATCAGTGAAGTAAGCAGGGTGAGGAGATAGCTGCCGATGGAAAAGGTGTGGGAAGAATAATTCCCGGTGGCACTGGCAATAAAAGCAGTATAGCCGCCAGTAAAAGCAAAAATTATAAAGGAAGTTACAACTCCAATCAATAGTGTGATTACAGTAACACACATCGGAATACTATATCTTCCGTTTAATGACTTTCTGGCCAGTTGCTTGAGCATAGCAGATGTTTTTTTCATAATTCAGTCAACCTTTCCTTTGTATTCTTTTGTTATTATATCAATATTCGTTTCGTATGGCAAGATTACATTGAAATGTCATCTTTTATTCCGGGTAATTCTTTACAGAATATGGAACATAGCATTAAGCAGCAGCCAGTTCGGTCGGAAGGAATACATCAATGGCCAATAGCTTATACCTTGAATATTATAATCTGCTAATAATTGCAGCTTGGCATACATACTTCTGACATCTTCAAACCATACGATATGCGGGACGCCCCGAAGCGAGTATTCAAAAAACGGAGCCTGAGCTACTGTGTCATATAAAATCGGAGAGCGATGCCGCATAGCCAGGGAGGCGGCTTCATCATTTCCTATAACAGTGGCGGCGGTTCTGCCTTGGCTGTAAGGGAGCGGCCAGTCATACGCATAATTTGGGAATCTCATGACGATTTTCTCCCGTGGTACTTCAGTAACTATTTGCTCTAAGACTGCCGTTATCTGGTTGAAAGGAACTACCGGCATAGGAGGACCTTCCGCCGATTCCCAATCAAGTGACATGAAAATCATAAAATCAACACAGGTTGATAATCCGGCATAATCTATGGTACTTAGAAAAGTATCCTGTTCGATGGGAAATGTCTGGAAAGGCAGCGTTATGGAAATTGTATATCCCTGCTCATGCATACAAGTTTGTAAGTTACGGATAAAATCTGTAAATAGATCTCTGTCGGAAGTCAGAATATATCGGAAGTCAAGATTAATACCACGGTATTTTCTTTGTTCCATAATGATCTGTATATGCTCAATCACTCTATTTCGCATTTCCCGGTTATTTAGCAGCTGGGATATCAGTCCGCTGTTCGAGTGACTGCTTCTTAAGGAAGGAGTCAATACAAGAATGGGGTTTGTATTAAAATCTCCGGCAAGGGCAATTAACGGCTCATCTGCCGGGGACAGCAGATCTCCGGTAGCGGTGAAACGGTAGGAATAGATAGAAAGAGAGGTTAAGCAGGGTAATGTTTCTAATAAAAGTTCTTTCCGGATGTCCGGATATGCATAGCTATTGATATGAATGGAATCCGTCTTTGTATCTTCGTACTGAATAACCAGCTCCTCTCCTGCATAAAGGACAGGGTCGACTGCCAGATAAGGATTGTTTCTAAGAATTTCCATGACGGCAGTATCATGTGCAGCAGCAATATCCGTGAGGGTTTCTCCTGACTGTACCCTGTGCAGCAGTACCGGAATTAATATCAGGATTGCCTGCCCGGCAACCAGCTGTGAGGATTCCTCCAGTCGGTTATGATAAGCCAGACGCTGGGCGGAGACATTGTATAGAGAGGCAATGGAGGCAATTGTGTCTCCTTCTTTTACGATATAAATCATCAAAATCCTATTCTCCAAGTCTCAAGCGAGAATGTTCTTTTTCTTTTACTATATGCACTCCGCTGTGTTATAATAATAAAAAAAGGAACGAAAGAAAATGAATTATGAAAAAGCGCTATACAGAACTGGGTGGTGTATTTTTATCAGTCTGTTGATTATTCTGATGATCGTACGGATGCTGCCTTTTGATTATCAAAGATATAGTTTACCATGTGCACTGCACTCCTTAACCGGTTTCTATTGCCCCGGATGCGGGGGGACCAGAGCAGCCATGGCACTGCTTAGCGGAAAGCTGATACAATCCTTCTATTATCATCCGTTTATTGTTTACGTTGCTGCACTTTATGCCTGGTTTATGCTTTCCCATACGATGGAAATCGTATCGGGAGGTAAGTGGAAAATAGGGATGATGTATCGGCCGGCATACCTTTTTGCTGGAGCGGGTATTGTAGTGCTCAATTGCATTGTAAGAAATATGCTGTACTTGGTATGGGGTATTCCCATATAAAATTCACCTAGGAGCTTGGGACTTTTGTCCCAAGCTCCTAGAGTGTTTTATCCGAATCATCCTGGAAGTCTTCGTACTCGTTATCAAAATCATAGGTACCATCATCATAGTAGCCATCATCATAGTAACCATCATCGTAATAGCCGTCACCGCCGTTGAAATAGTCATACCAGAAATCTTCCGCCTCTTCAGGGGAATCAAAGTTATATTCTGTCCCATATTGAAACTCACTAAGCGCAGACTGCCCTTCTTCGGATACGATATATGCCAGGAATACAAATGTAAAAACCAAAAAACCGACAACAAATCCGCCGATAGAAAGTCCAAGACCGATTTTTGCATTGCTGTGCATGGAAGAGGCACCTCTGGATAAAAGTGCAAGCATTATGCCTAAAGCACCGAATAAAAAAGAGCCCCCGCAGCAGATAAATACAATAGAGCAAATACCAAGGACTAAGGATGCCGTTGCAAGTCCGCTGGAAGGATTATCCTGATCCTCAGAAGGCGGAGGAGTATATGCTTGGTATTGAGGTTCGGGACTATAGTTATATTGATCCATGTATGAGATCCCCTTTCTGTTCTAATATTCTTCTTATTGTATCATGTATTTTCAATTATAGAAAGAGAAAACATAGCAAGTCAGAATAGAAATGATTGACAAATGGAAAAACCATTGCTATTGTGAATGGGTAAATAATTTAAACTTCGCACATCGAAAACGGAGCATAGGTAAGTCTGAGAGCGGATTCCGGGAGATATTATGCCGTCCAGGTGGGTTGGCTTCTGGTTTTGCGGTCAGATATGCTAACCGCTCCACCGAGTCCTCTCAAAGCAAAATTTGCGTCAAAAGCGGGACGCAAATTTGAGGTCTCGGATTCGCAGCATATAATTCCCTTAAAACCAGAAGCCAACCCACCTGGACGGCATAATATCTCCCGGAATCCGCTCTCAGACTTGCCTATGCCCTGTTTTCGATGTGCGAAGTTTGAGTAAATAACGAGAAAGAGAGAGTAGGTTATGGATATTATTCAAGCTTTAACAGAGGAGCTACAGGTAAAAAGATGGCAGATAGAAGCGGCTGTAAGTCTGATTGATGAAGGGAATACCATTCCTTTTATTTCCCGTTACCGAAAGGAAGCAACAGGCTCTCTGAATGATGAAATATTAAGGAATTTAAATGATAGACTGGCGTATCTTCGCAATCTGGAGGAAAAGAAGGAGCAGGTACTTTCCAGTATTGAAGAGCAGGGAAAACTGACAGAAGAGCTAACGGCACAGATCTTAAAAGCCCAGACACTGGTAGTTGTGGAAGATTTGTACCGCCCTTATCGCCCGAAACGCAGAACCAGAGCAACGATTGCAAAGGAAAAGGGGCTGGAGCCGCTGGCAAATATCATTCGGCTGCAGATGACGGAAAATCCGATCGAAGAGGAAGCAAAAGCATTTCTGTCAGAAGAAAAGGAAGTAGTAACGACAGAGGATGCCATTGCCGGAGCAAAGGATATTATTGCCGAAACGATTTCGGATGAAGCCGATTATCGAATTCGTATCCGGGAAATGACGGTTAAAGCAGGGATGCTTGTTTCCGCAGCCCGGAATGAAAAGGAAGCTTCCGTATATGAGATGTACTATAATTTTGAAGAACCGGTGGCAAAAATTGCGGGGCACCGTGTTCTTGCATTGAATCGGGGAGAAAAGGAAAAGCTATTAACAGTGAAAATTGTCTCACCGGAGGAAGAAATCATCGGTTATCTGAAGCGCCAGATAATTTCCAGAGAAAATCCACATACCACACCCATTTTAAACGAAACAGCAGAGGATAGCTATAAGCGTTTGATTGCACCTGCAATTGAAAGAGAAATCCGCAATGATATGACTGAAAAGGCAGAGGATGGAGCGATTAAGGTCTTTGGGAAAAATCTGGAACAACTGCTGATGCAGCCGCCGATAACAGGGCAGGTGGTGCTTGGATGGGATCCTGCTTTTCGGACCGGCTGCAAGCTTGCAGTCGTAGATGCTACCGGAAAGGTTCTCGATACGGCGGTTATTTACCCCACCGCACCCACTTCGGAAACGAAGATTGCGGCGGCAAAAGAGACCTTGAAGAAATTCATTCAAAAATATAAGATTACGTTAATTTCTGTTGGAAATGGAACCGCATCCAGAGAATCTGAACAGTTCATTGTGGATTTTCTGAAAGAAATTCCCGTTAAGGTACAGTATATCATCACCAATGAAGCGGGTGCTTCGGTTTATTCTGCCAGCAAGCTGGCTACCGAGGAATTTCCTAATTTTGATGTCGGGCAGCGAAGCGCGGCTTCGATTGCAAGAAGACTGCAGGATCCGTTGGCGGAGCTGGTTAAGATTGACCCCAAATCAATCGGTGTCGGACAATATCAGCACGATATGAACCAGAAAAAACTGGGAGAAGCTCTTTTAGGAGTTGTGGAAGATTGTGTGAATAAAGTCGGAGTAGATTTAAATACTGCCTCTGCTTCTCTCCTGGAGTATATCTCCGGTATCAGTAAACCCATTGCGAAAAATATTGTTCTCTATCGGGAAGAAAATGGGGAATTTAAAAACCGCAGAGAACTTCTTAAGGTCGGGAAGCTGGGTCCGAAAGCCTATGAACAATGTGCGGGATTTATGCGGATTATGGAGGGAAATAATCCCCTGGATGCCACCAGTGTCCATCCGGAAAGCTACAATGCTGCCCGGGAACTGCTGAAAAAGCTGGGATATTCCGCACAGGATATGGCAGCTAAAAAGCTGTCCCAAATATCGAAGGCTGTCAGGGATTACAAAAAACTGGCAGAGGAACTTGGCATTGGTGAAATCACCCTTAAGGATATTGTAAAAGAGCTGGAGAAGCCTGCCCGGGATCCCCGGGATGAGATGCCGGGACCCATTTTACGAACTGATGTCCTGGACATGAAGGATCTCACGGAAGGCATGATCTTAAAAGGAACTGTCCGTAATGTGATTGATTTCGGCGCCTTTGTAGATATCGGGGTGCATCAAGATGGACTTGTGCATATCTCCCAGCTGTCTGATAAGAAATTTGTGAAGCATCCGCTGGAGGTTGTCAGCGTAGGAGATATTGTGGAAGTAAAGGTATTAAGTGTAGATTTGAGCAAAAAAAGAATTGCGCTAACGATGAAAGGTATATGAGGGCATTTTCTATGATACAGGAACGGGTACAGGCGCTGCGAAATCTGATGAAGGAACGGGGGATAGATATCTACCTGATTCCAACGGCAGATTTTCATCAGTCAGAATATGTGGGAGATTATTTTAAAGTCAGAGAATATTTATCAGGATTTACCGGTTCTTTCGGAACCTTGGCGGTCACTCAGGAAACAGCGGCGCTCTGGACCGATGGGCGGTATTTTCTACAGGCCGAAAAGGAACTAAGGGACAGCAAAATATCGCTCATGAAGATGGGAATGGAAGGCGTGCCGGAGATAGAAGACTATCTGGTAAATGAAATTCCGCCTGACGGATGTCTGGGATTTGACGGAAGAACGGTCAGCGAAAAAGCAGGCAGACGGCTGGAAGTGCGTCTGGCGGCAAAGAATGCCGCTATCTTCTGGCAGGAGGATCTGGCAGACCGTATCTGGACAGACAGACCCGCCTTGCCGAGGGAGTCAGCATTTCTGCTGGATGCAAGCTATACGGGAGTTACCCGGGAGGAAAAAATTTCCGAAGTAAGAGAAGATATGAAACTTGCCGGAGCAACAGCCCAGATATTTGCAGGTTTGGATGAGATTGCGTGGCTTTTAAATCTCCGCGGCAACGACATTGCTTATAATCCGGTGGCATTGGCGTACGCGATTGTCACTCAGGATGCATTTGAACTATTCATACAAAAAGAGGCGGTTACGGATGAAGTCCGTACTGAGTTGGAAAAAGCAGATGTTACTCTTTGGCCGTATCAGTCAATTTATGAATCTGCAGCGAAATTCTCACCGGATGACCGTATCCTGCTGGATGGAGATAAAACCAATTATGCTCTGGCATGTTCGCTTCCTTCATCCTGCAAAATGATCTTTGCAGAATCCCCGGTTACAGTCAGAAAGGCGATAAAAACACCGATAGAAATTGAGAATATGAAGCTTGCCCAGATCAAAGACGGAGCCGCAATGTGCAAATTTATCTATTGGCTGAAGCAGAATGTGGGAAAAGGAACGATTACGGAACTAAGTGCGGCGGCCTATGCGGAAAAAATGCGCAAGGCAGACCCGGATTATCTGGAGCTAAGCTTTTCTACGATTGCCGCCTATGGGGAAAATGCCGCCATGTGCCACTACCACCCCACCCCGCAGTCTGATGCCAAAGTGAAGCCGGAAGGGTTTTTCCTGTTGGATTCCGGTGGTCAGTATTGGCAAGGGACTACGGATGTTACCCGGACGATTTCCGTAGGAGCTTTGACGAATGAGGAAAAGATAAATTTTACATTAGTGCTTCAGGGACACATCCGTCTGGCTATGGCGCGTTTTTTGTACGGATGCTGCGGTGCAAATCTGGATTATCTGGCCAGAGGACCGCTGTGGGAAAGAGGACTTGATTATAATCATGGAACTGGCCATGGAGTCGGTTATCTGCTGAATGTCCATGAGGGACCAAACAACATCCGCTGGAGAGTGGATGGAGGAGCCACCGGAACCGCCAGGCTGGAAGAAGGCATGGTTACCTCTAATGAACCGGGATTTTATGAAGAAGGCGAGTATGGTATCCGGACGGAAAACCTTATCGTGTGCAAAAAAGCCGAGAAGACAAAATATGGGCAGTTTATGGAATTTGAGACTATTACCCTGGTGCCGATTGACAGAGAAGGGATACTTCCGGATATGCTGGAAGAAAAAGAACTGCAGTGGCTCAATGACTATCATAAAAAAGTGTATGATTTGGTGGGAGTACATGTGAATGAGGAAGTTCGGGAGTGGTTGGAAGAAGTGACAAGACCAATAAGGGACTAATTTGGGACGTACCCCTTCTAGAAGGGGTACGTCCCAAATAAAAAGTGACCTGTCCCTACTTGACAATTGAGTGAATTGTGTGTAGTATAATAGCATAAAAGAAAATTCTTCGGGGCAGGGTGCAATTCCCTACCGGCGGTGACAGTCCGCGAGCCATGGTTGTGGTTGATTTGGTGAAACTCCAAAACCGACAGTACAGTCTGGATGAGAGAAGAGATGAATGAACGTTGTTTTCATGCCCCGAGCAAATTGCCCGGGGCTTTTTTCGAAGTGATTTCCTTTTATAGCTTGTGACATAAAAAAAATCATGAAAAAGGAGAGAACAAACATGAGCGAACAAGTATTACGCAATAAGAATGTGGAAAACCCCAATGCAAAAAACAGAACGAAGATACGTACAATGGTACAAATCGGAATGCTGTCGACAATTTCAGTTGTTTTAATGCTATTTGAAATTCCAATGCCTTTTGCACCGTCTTTTTACAAAATTGATTTAAGTGAAGTCCCGATATTGATCGGAACCTTTGCAATGGGTCCCGTTGCAGGAATTCTGATGGAGTTAATAAAAATCCTGCTGAATTTTGCAATTAATGGTACTATCACAGCAGGAGTAGGTGAACTGGCGAATTTTCTGATTGGCTGTGCGCTGGTAGTACCTGCGGGTATGATTTACCGAAAAAACAGAACCAAAAAAGGGGCAATGCTTGGATTAGCTGCAGGTACATTGTGTCTGGCAATTGCCGGTGGAGTATTAAATGCATTTGTGCTTCTTCCGGCATATGCGGCAGCATTTGGCGGGATGGATGCCATTATCGGAATGGGGACTGCGATTAACTCCAATATCTCAGGAATAAACACTTTTGTGCTGTTTGCGGTAGTGCCGTTTAACCTGGTGAAGGGGATTCTGGTTTCGGTGATTACGGTGCTGCTGTATAAGCGGATTCGGGTTCTGTTAAAAGGAGAATAATACTTATGAAACGTATTCGTCAGGTTACTCCGCTTACTTCCAATACGCATGTAAATTTGTATGGGATTGACGGGGTTAGCAAAACCGGAAGACAAGTGCATTACTTCGTATCTTCCAGAGCAAAAACAGCAGAGAATATGAAGCTGCAGACAAAGATAAACCGCCCGGACGGGGTTATTATGTATAGTCTATATGGAGAAAACAGGGATCAGGTGGTTTTGGTACGGCAGTACCGCTATTCGATTGATGATTATATTTATGAATTCCCGGCAGGACTGGTGGAGGATGGAGAAGATTACAAAACAGCGGCGATTAGAGAAATGAAAGAGGAAACCGGGCTGATCCTGACTCCCATCAAAGTGGATGAAGCCTATGAGAAGCCATATTTTACCACTATTGGAATGACGGATGAGTCCTGCAGCATGGTATACGGATACGCCGATGGAACAGTGTCCAAAGCGGGGCTTGAGGATACTGAAGATCTGGAAATCGTGCTTGCCGGACGGAAAGAAATTAAAAGAATCTTAAAGGAAGAAAATGTTGCTGTTATGTGTGCCTATATGCTGATGCATTTTCTGAATGAGGAGCAGCATCCATTTGGTTTTTTAACACAGATTTAGAGATATGACTCAACCGACGGTTGTTTGTGAATGTAATTTATATCTGATAAAATAAAAGCAGTCTATTATAGATTGCTTTTATTTTATGCAAATCTTATGAAAATCTTTAGAATTAGCTAAGGGGAAAGGTATTGCTATTTAAAGAAATTCCCATTACAATAATAGAGGATGTTTTGAATGCCAAACATTCTACTTGACAAGCAGCAAAAAATTGTATATTGTATTATATAGGTAATACAGTAATACAGTATATGGAAACATGCAACCAGCAAGAAAAGAAAGGAATTCTTATGGAAACGTTAATTCGTATTGAGGATATGACGAAAGTATACAATCCCGGAGAAAATGAGGTGAGGGCCTTAGATCATATCTCGCTTGAAGTACAGGAAGGGGAATTTGTGGCAATTATCGGTCAATCCGGCTCAGGAAAATCGACCCTTATGAATATGCTGGGATGCCTTGATGTACCAACCTCAGGAGAATACTATCTGAATGGTACGGATGTATCAACCATGGCAGATAATGACCTTTCGACGGTCCGCAATAATGAGATTGGATTTATTTTTCAGGGCTTCAATCTGATTCCGAATCTGGATGCCCTGGACAACGTAGCTTTGCCTCTGATTTACAGGGGAGTAGACAAAAAGAAAAGGCGGAAAATGGCAAAGGATGCATTGGGAATGGTGGGACTGGAGAACCGCATCAAGCACAAGCCTTCGGAAATGTCGGGCGGACAGCAGCAAAGGGTAGCAATTGCCAGAGCGATTGCGGCCAAACCGCCGGTTATTCTTGCAGATGAGCCAACCGGAAATCTGGATTCTGCTTCCAGTAAGGATATCCTAAATATACTTCAAGAATTACATAAAAATGGTAGAACAATTGTTTTAATTACCCATGATGACAAAATTGCGCATCAGGCGAAGCGAATTGTCAGAATCATGGATGGGAAAATAGAATCAGACAGTATGAATATGTAGGAGGGAAACTATAAAAATGGGCAGCGTATTAGCGAAAGTGAAGAAAAAAAATTTGTTATTGTACCTGTTTATCGGAGCGGCAGTACTGCTGGTAGTTGTTTTAATTATTGTCAGTAATCTGATGAAGGAACCGGAACTTCCCGCAGTTAATGTGACTGCCGCAGAGACAGGGGATGTGCAGGAAACGGTGGACACCAGCGGAACGGTGTCGAGTCAGAATAAGAAAACATTCTTCTCTCCGGTAAATGCGGAGATTGAGAATTTGAATCTGACAGTCGGGGATAATGTAGCAGCCGGAACACAGCTGGTTGACTTTAATCTGGATGATTTGGAGCAGCAAAATCAGACGGCAGAGCTAAACGCATTATCTTCCCAGTATACATCTAAGGATTCTATTGGCAGATCGAATACAACTGCAGCAGATAAAGCCCAGGCAGAAAAAGATGTAAAAACACTGCAAAGCCAGGTGGATGGGAAGCGAAATGAAATTACTAATATACAAAATCAGATAACCGGCACAATCAGCCAGGCGGCAGCATCGGCTTCGGCGGAAGCGGAAGCGAGTTATAATGAATTGCAGGCAAAGTTGGAAATAGAACGAGGTAAACAGGAATTAGCACAAACCAACTATGCTAATGCTGTGGCGGCAGAAGAAGCAGAAAGACTCAAATTGCAGCAGACGAAGCCAAGTGATTCTGATTATGACAAAAATCGAACAGCTTTTTACGATGCAGCGGATACGACATCAAAAAAACTGAAGAAATTGACGGATGCAAAAGCGGCAGTTGAAGAGATCCAAAGCGAGCTCAACAATCTGGAAGCCTCCAGCGGCACCGCCGATACCAGCGGTCTTGAAACACAACTGGCAAACGCACAATCAGAACTGGGCGAACTGCAGTCAGAGTTAGCTTCGGCCCAGGCGATTGTAGACAGTGCGGATGCATCTATCTTAAGTTCGGATGCAAAATCCCAGCTGGAAGTCGCTAATAACCTGGCGGAGCTGGAAGTGAAATCGATAGAGGAATTAATTGAAGAAGGAAAAAGAGGGCTTCAGGCAGAATTCACAGGAGTTGTTACCAATTCCGCTGTGGTGGAAGGCGCTACCGTAACTCAGGGGATGGAACTATTTACACTGGAAAGTACGGAAGATGTCAACGTAACGGTTACCATTTCAAAATATGATCTGGAAAAAGTGAAAGTAGGACAATCCGCGGATATTACCATTGCAGGTAATGAATACAAGGGAACACTTACCAGAATCAACAAAATGGCCACCACAAATGAGAAGGGATCAACTGTTTTAGAGGCAGTTGTACATATCGACAATCCCAACCAGGAGATCTTCCTCGGAGTAGATGCCAAGGTGATTGTCCAGGGGGAACAGGCAAAAAATGCACTGCTGGTTCCGGTTGAGGTAATCAATGAAGGCAATGACGGCTCTTTTTGCTATGTCGTAGAAGATGGAGTTATCGTAAAACGGGAAGTGGAAACAGGTCTTTCTTCTGACGATTTTATTGAAATTAAATCAGGGCTGAAAAAAGGAGATCTGGTGGTTACGGACAGTGTCGATACCTTTGAAGAAGGGCAGAAAGCAAATCCGCAGATGGAAGATGAGAAAGAGTCGGAGGATCAGGCAGCGAAAGAGGCAGAATCATAAGGAGGGGTTATCTATGGCACAGCTTTGGGAATTTGTCAAGATGGCGATAGAAAATATCAAAAGCAATAAAGGCCGCTCCTTCTTAACTATGCTGGGTATCATTATCGGG
>Ga0153983_1000321_pt1 | contig 12599 bp, 11 predicted proteins | sample TSGA067MetaG_FD_104693 | JGI IMG/M metagenome (GOLD analysis project Ga0153983, IMG submission 104693) | Attine ant fungus gardens microbial communities from Georgia, USA - TSGA067 MetaG | ecosystem: Host-associated > Fungi > Mycelium > Unclassified | place: USA: Georgia, Alexander Wildlife... | reverse complement strand
GAAAATTTGACGGCTTTCATCGGGGGCACCAAAAGCTCATTGATTGTATTTTAAACAGAAAAAAGAGTGGAAATAAAACGGTTGTTTTCACGTTTGATGTTTCACCACTTATTAAGCTGAAAAAAAAGCGGCAAAAGTATCTGCTGACAAATGACGAAAGAAGAGGGATGGCAGAACAATTTGGTGTTGATTATCTGGTAGAATGTCCTTTTACTGATGATGTGATACATATGGAGGCGGAAGAATTTATAAAACGAATTCTTGTAGAGTGCCTGCATGTTGCTTATGTTGCCGTAGGGTGGGATTTTCGCTTCGGATATCAGCGAAAAGGCAGCCCTGAAATGCTGATAGGTATGGGTAAACAATATGGCTTTGAAGTTGAAATTGTGGAAAAGGAAAAGGATGGTGCAAGAGAAATCAGCAGTACTTATGTCAGAGAAGAATTGGCAAAAGGGAAGATAGAAAAAGTAAATCATCTCCTGGGATATGCTTTTTTCACGAGAGGGGAAGTTGTTCATGGAAGGCAATTAGGCCGTACGATAGGAGTTCCCACTACAAATATTATCCCTCCTCCGGAAAAAGAATTCCCTCCAAATGGTGTTTATATTACCGAATCTATGATTGATGGGCAGATCTATCAGGGAATTACCAATGTGGGGTATAAGCCGACTGTTAGAGAAAATTTTCTGGGCGTGGAGACAAATTTATTTGATTGTGATAAAGATTTGTATGGTAAAGATGCGGAAGTACGGTTTTATCATTACCTGCGCCCGGAGCACAAATTCCATTCACTGGAAGAATTAGAAATGCAATTGGCAGAGGATGAAAAGAAGGCACGAAAGTATTTTGCTGGCAATGTATAATATGAAAAGACCGGAGTACACTATTTAGAAATGTGCGTTTGGTCTTTTTTAGTCGAAAAAAGAAGATGAGATTTTGTTGACTTATCTTTTAAGAATGCTATAATTGAAATGTAACAAAAACGTAATAAAATTCAATAAAAACGTAACACAAGGAGGACTTTATCGTATTATGCACAAAAGGGAAATGAATATATTTGGAACAGCAGCACTTGCAGCGTTCCTGTTGCTTGCTCCCATGTCTGTCTATGGTGAACCTGATTCGCAGGAAGCGGATTCCCAGACTGCAGTATATGAAGACGAGACCGTGTCTAATACAAATGATAAAAATTATGGAATAGCAAATGTAAATACGAATTTGAATATTCGTGAAAATGCCGGTACAGAATATGTAATTGTTGGGAAATTGCCCAGAGATGCGATTTGCTATATTGAAGGGACGCAAGATAATTGGTCCTACATAACTTCCGGAGGTGTGGAAGGATATGTATGTACGGATTATCTGATTACCGGAGTTGATGCACAAGAAGTTGTCAATACTACAGGGGAAGAAAATCTAACGCTTGCACACTGGACGGATAGTTCAACACCGACCACGACAGACGAGTCGGATGTGGGACAGGCAGAGCCTGTTGCGGATGCAGTGGAAGGAGTGGCAGAGGAAGAGCAAGACACTGTGGAGGAAACAGCAGCGGAAGTAAATCTCTCAGGAAATGTTCGTAATGAATTGGTAGAGTTTGCAAAACAGTTTATTGGAAACCCCTATGTATGGGGAGGAACCAGCTTGACCGATGGGGCAGACTGTTCTGGTTTTGTACAAAGTGTATATGCAGAGTTTGGATATTCACTCCCAAGAGTTTCAGGTGATCAGTCACAGACAGGTGAGCGTATATCTGTAGAAGAGGCACAGCCGGGTGACTTGATATTCTATGAAGAAAATGGTTCTATCTACCATGTGGTCATTTATATAGGAGATGGGCAAGTGGTTCACGCAAGCAGTGCATCCACCGGTATTAAAATATCAGATGTATATTATGAAAATGCCGTATGGGCAGTGCGATTACTGGATTAGCGCATGAAAAAACAGTTTACAATGATAAATCCCTATGATATACTAGCTAAGGTAGTAACCAGTTTTGGTTACTGCCTTACAATGTCAGCCCTGATTCAGAAATCGGATGCTCCAACCCTTTCTTAATCTGAGGCGCTTTATAAAATTTAAGGAGGCTATAGTAATGATAGCAAAAGAGAAGAAACAAGCAATTATACAAGAATATGCAAGATCGGAAGGTGATACTGGTTCACCGGAAGTACAAATTGCAATCTTGACTGCAAGGATTGAAGAATTAACAGGACACTTGAAAGATCACCACAAAGATCACCATTCCAGAAGAGGACTTTTGAAAATGGTAGGTCAAAGAAGAGGGTTACTTACTTATCTGAAAAACATGGATATTGAACGATATCGTGTCTTAATAAAGAAATTAGGAATCAGAAAATAAGATTTAGCGGGCGGAGTAATCCGCCCTGCTTTGCAGTAGAGGGAAAATTTCCCGAGACCACTGAAAAGAGTATTTATGAAAGTGCTTTTTTCAGTAGTTTCGGCTCCTTCTACAACCAACTACGTAAAAGGAGAATATTATGTACAAGACGTTTTCAATGGAACTGGCAGGCAGAACTTTGACAGTGGATGTAGACCGTGTTGCGAAACAGGCAAATGGAGCGGTATTGATGCATTATGGAGATACTACGGTATTATCTACGGCAACCGCATCAGAAAAACCAAGGGAAGGAATTGACTTTTTCCCATTGAGTGTAGATTATGAAGAAAAACTATACGCAGTAGGTAAAATTCCAGGAGGATTTAATAAAAGGGAGGGAAGAGCAAGTGAACACGCAACATTAATTTCCCGTGTGATTGACCGCCCCATGAGACCATTATTCCCCAAGGACTACCGAAATGATGTAACTTTGATCAACCTGGTACTGTCTGTAGATCCGGATTGTAATCCGGAATTACCCGCAATGTTAGGATCTGCGATTGCGACTTCTATTTCAGACATTCCCTTTGATGGTCCGTGTGCGACCACACAAATGGGGCTGGTAAATGGGGATCTGGTGGTAAATCCCAACAATGAGCAAAAATTGGTATCTGATCTGCAGTTAACAGTAGCATCCACCAGAGATAAAATTATTATGATTGAAGCTGGGGCTAATGAAGTACCGGAAGATAAGATGCTGGAAGCAATTTTTAAATGCCATGAAGTGAATCATGAGGTTATAAAATTCATTGACACGATTGTAGCAGCCTGCGGAAAAGAAAAGCATACGTACGAAAGTTGTGCGGTTCCAAAAGAATTGTTTACCGAAATGAAAGAAATTGTAACCCCGGCTGAAATGGAAGTAGCGGTATTTACAGATGATAAGCAAACCCGTGAAGGAAATATTCGTGAAATTAAAGATAAGTTAAAAGAAGTATTTGCAGATAAAGAAGAGTGGTTGGAAGTTCTGGATGAAGCTGTATATCAGTATCAGAAGAAAACGGTTCGGAAGATGATTTTAAAAGACCACAAGCGTCCGGATGGCAGGGGAATTACAGAAATCCGCCCATTGGCTGCAGAAATTGATCTCATACCCAGAGTTCATGGTTCCGGTATGTTTACCCGCGGACAAACACAGATTTGTACCATTACAACTCTGGCTCCATTGTCAGAGGCACAAAGAATTGATGGCTTAGATTTGGAAGAAACCTCTAAAAGATATATGCACCACTATAACTTTCCGTCATACTCGGTAGGAGAAACGAGACCATCCAGAGGTCCCGGACGCCGTGAAATCGGACATGGTGCATTGGCTGAGAAGGCATTAGTGCCAGTACTGCCAAAGGAAGAGGATTTTCCATATGCAATCCGTACTGTGTCGGAAACCTTTGAATCCAATGGTTCTACTTCGCAGGCAAGTATATGCGCATCATCCCTGTCTCTTATGGCAGCAGGTGTGCCGATTACAAAACCGGTGGCAGGTATTTCGACAGGATTAGTAACTGGTGATACGGATGATGAATATCTGGTTCTGACAGACATTCAGGGATTGGAAGATTTCTTTGGTGATATGGACTTTAAAGTTGCCGGTACTCACGATGGGATTACAGCCATCCAGATGGATATTAAGATTCATGGTTTAACAAAGCCAATTATCGAAGAAGCAATTGCAAAAACGAAAGAGGCAAGAGAACTGATACTGACAGAAGTCATGGAACCTTGTATCAGCAAACCTCGTGAAAGCGTTGGACCCTATGCACCAAAAATCATCCAGATTCAGATTGATCCGTCTAAAATCGGTGATGTAGTAGGGCAGCGCGGCAAGACTATTAATACTATTATTGAAGAAACAGGTGTAAAAATAGATATTACAGATGATGGTGCAGTTTCTATATGTGGTGTAAACCAGGAAGATATGGAAAAAGCGATCGACATAATTAAAATTATTACAACTGACTTTGAAACAGGACAAATCTTTACAGGAAAGGTTGTCAGTATCAAAGAATTTGGTGCATTTATCGAATTTGCGCCTGGAAAAGAGGGAATGGTTCATATTTCCAAGATTTCAAAAGAACGGATCAAACGGGTCGAAGATGAATTGACATTAGGAGATATCGTAACTGTGATCTGCCTTGGCAAGGATAAGATGGGCAGAATCAGCTTCAGTATGAAGGATGTTCCTAAGGAGGCGTAGATTTTTGAAGAAAATTTCGAAATTTCATAAGGTAAGCGCAAATCAGTTTCAGGCTGCCTGGGAGAAAACAGTTGGTTTGGAACCCCCGGAAACATTAAATGAGATATATAAAAATTTAAAACTGCCCAGACGGGCAACAGCAGGATCGGCAGGGTATGACTTTTTCAGCCCCTTGTCCTTTTCCCTAAAACCGGGAGAAACAATCCGGATACCTACCGGTATTCGGGTAGAAATGGAGCCGGGATGGGTATTAAAGTGTTATCCGCGAAGCGGACTAGGATTCAAGTATCGACTGCAGCTAAATAACACGGTAGGAATTATTGACAGTGACTATTTTTATTCAGATAATGAAGGTCATATTTTTGCTAAACTCACAAACGATTCCAATGAAGGAAAAACAGTTTCTATTGATTACGGAACCGGATTTATGCAGGGAATCTTTGTAGAATATGGGATTACAGTAGATGATGATACTTGTGAACAACGAAATGGTGGATTCGGAAGCACAAACAATTGTTAAATATTAAACAGGGGACGTGTCACTTCTCAAAGTGACACGTCCCAAATTTTAATTTTATGTTTTCATATACATAAAAATATGGTAAAATAGTTTGATAGTCAAAGTATCTGGTTTTCGATACTACATGTACTGGATCATATGTCTATCAAAAACATATATTGGCAGGAGGATAGATCCATGGTTGTGAAACCTAAAGTAAGAGAATATATCTGTACGACGGCCCATCCAAAAGGCTGTCAAGAAAATGTAAAAAGACAGATAGCGTATGTAAAAGAGCAGGGAACGATAGATGGACCGAAAAAGGTGTTGGTAATTGGAACATCTACAGGATATGGATTAGCATCCCGAATAACGGCGGCATTTGGCTGTCAGGCAGATACATTGGGAATTATGTTTGAGAAGCCCTCGAATGGCAAGAGAACAGCAACACCGGGATGGTATAATACAGATGCCTTTGAAGAAGAAGCCGGAAAAGCCGGATTATATGCGAAAACAATCAATGGAGATGCGTTCTCCCAGAATGTAAAGGAAGAGGTTATTGAAACGATCCGTAAGGATATGGGAAAAGTAGACATGGTCATATATAGTCTGGCTGCCCCGCGCAGGACAACATCTGAAGGAATTACTTATACTTCGAATTTGAAAACGACGGATCAGGTTTTTAAAAATAAAAGCCTGGATTTAAAAAATAATTCCATTGTTGAAAAAAGTGTAGGATCGGCTACTCCGGAAGAGCTGGAGGGAACGATTAAGGTTATGGGCGGCGAAGACTGGATGGACTGGATAGATGTTTTGATGGAGGCAAATGTATTAGCCGATCATGCAATTACCACTGCATACTCTTATATTGGACCTGTATTGACGTACCCAATTTACTTTGACGGAACGATTGGACAGGCGAAGAAGCATTTAGCACAAACGGCTATGAAAATTAATCAAAAATATCCATCAGTACAGGCCTATATCTCAGTCAATAAGGCATTAGTAACACAGGCGAGCTCTGCAATTCCCATCGTTCCACTGTATTTTGCCATACTTTATAAAGTAATGAAAGAGAAGGGAAACCATGAAGGCTGTATTGAACAGATGGTACGGTTGTTCCGCGATAAATTATTGGTTGATTCTGTGGAAACTGATAGTGAAGGGCGGATCCGTATGGATGATTGGGAGCTGGATGAAAAAGTACAGAAGGAAGTTATGAAATATTGGGATATGGTAACTACTGAAAATGTAAAAGAAATGACCGATATTGATGGATATTGGGAAGATTTCTATCATATGTTCGGATTTGGATTTGATAACGTGGATTATGAGCAGGATGTGGAAATCTGAAATTGACTGCATGACAGAAATAAGAGATGTACCGAATGACAAATTAAGCCATCCGATACATCTCCCGCTATTTTTAAAAACATATACTATGATTCATTCGGACTGTCTGCATTTCCCTGCATTTGTTCCAGAAATTCCTGAAATGCTGCGGAAGCGGCCATATAGTCATCATTTCTTTCGATATTCTCGATAATAGGATTCCCATCTTTTTCGCTATAATGGAATAAAAACACTTCTCCACTTTCGTTTTTTCCATCTTCGTTTAACGGAAGAAGGGCAATGTATTCTTTGGTTTCTGCTTCAAAAGTGGTTAATACTGCACATTCTAATGTGGAATTATCTTCCAGCGTCAATTGGATTGTTGGATTTGGTACATTAGGGATACCACTGCCGCAGTTGCTTTGACAAGAAGCACAATCACTGGGATCGCAGCCGTCATTTAATTTTTCTTCACTCATAAAATTATACCTTTCTTTAGTGTTTATGATTATTATAGTAGTATTACTCTAACAGATAGAAGAGAAGATTGCAAGCATATCGGCAATTGTAGATTGCAATTTTAGGAAACCACATCTATAATAAATAGTGAGCTTACTAAAGAAAACAAGGCAAACGGAAGGGGACGGAAAATTTGAAAAAAGAAGAGGGTGCATATGGGATACAAGCAACACCGGGAAACCCCAGACTTCCTGGTGTTACTAAAGAAAACGACAGCTACAATTTCTCCTGTGCAATACCGGATCGGAAACCGGCTTCCCTGCTGTTATATAAAAAAGGAAGCTGCGAGATAGAAACAGAAATCCCGCTGCCTGTAAAAGAACGTACAGGTGAGATGGCAGCCGTCCGTTTGACAAATCTGAGCCTGAAGGATTACGAATATAATTACAAAATTGATAATATTATCTATCCGGATAATTATGCGGATTTGCTGATCGGAAAGAGTGCTTTTGGGCAGCCAGACGATGCAAATCCTCATACAGTCCGGTGCAGATTCGTAGAGGAAGAATTCCCCTGGGAAGGCGATGAATGCTTATATATTCCATTTGAGGATATGATTCTGTATAAATTGCATGTGCGTGGCTATACCATGCAAAAAGCTTCAAGGGTGCGTTATAAAGGGACTTTCCAGGGGCTGCAGTTGAAAATCCCCCATTTGAAGGAACTGGGTATTACATCTGTAGAACTTATGCCCTGCTATGAATTTGATGAGATTATAAAAAAAGAAGAATTCCCAACGGCATATGCCTATCAGGAAGAATCCTGTAAAGTAAATTATTGGGGATATTCAAAAAAGGCATATTATTTTGCACCTAAAGCATCTTATAGCGCCACAGGAAATCCGGTTCGTGAGTTTAAAGAATTGGTGAGGGCATTTCATCAGGCTGGTATAGAATGTATTATGGAATTCTACGTTCCGGTTAATATGGATCCGCTGCTGGTTTTAGCAGCGGTACGAAACTGGAAATTAGAATATCACATAGATGGTTTCCATATGCTGGGAGAAGGGGTGCCGCAGGATTTACTGATCAAAGATCCGCTTTTAGCAGAGACAAAACTTTTGTTTATGAATGTGAATGGGCAAATGATTTATAAAAACAATTCTTCTGATTATAAATATCTGGCAGAATATAATGAGGGATTTCGGGAGAACATGAGATGCTTTCTCAAAGGCGATGATGATAAACTAAATGAATTTGCCTTGTATAACCGAAGAAATCCTACTACACATGGTGTAATCAATTATATGAGTATTCAGGATGGCTTTACAATGATGGATATGGTATCTTATAACTGGAAGCACAATGAGAAAAATGGTGAGGATAATCGGGACGGGACGAATTATAATTACAGCTGGAATTGCGGGATCGAAGGTCCAAGCAGAAAGTTGAGTGTACGTGCACTTAGAAAACAGCAGATCCGAAACAGTTTTTTGTTTCTTTTGCTCAGTCAGGGAGTGCCGCTTTTGTATCAGGGAGATGAGATCTGCAATTCTCAGAACGGAAATAATAATGCGTATTGCCAGGACAATGAAACCGGATGGGTGGATTGGACTGCAGCAAAGAGAAACCAGGATATGATTTCCTTTGTGAAGGAAGCAGCTGCATTTCGTAGAAAGCATCCTGTACTTCATATGAAGAAGGAGCCTAGGGTTATGGATTATAAGACTTTGGGATATCCGGATTTATCCTATCATACACAAAGAGCCTGGTTTGCCAGATTCAAGGATAATGCCCAGTATCTGGGGGTGATGTACTGCGGTGCATATGCAAAAACACCGGAAGGGGAATCCGATGATTTTATTTATATAGCATATAATATGCATTGGCAGATTCATGAATTTGGCTTGCCGCATTTACCAGAGGGAAAAAATTGGTACCTGGCGGCAGACACCGGAATGAAAATGGGAACCGGATTTTATCCCGCAGAAGAGCAACCCCTTGTAAAGGCAGAAATTACAATTCAGGTTTCTCCCAGAACGATTTTGATATTAGAAGGAAAGTAGGAGTAGAGCATCCATGTATATATGGGCACATTTCAAAACAATTACAAAACATAAATGGCTGGTCATGAAATATTGTTTTAAAATTGGATTGTATAAACAGGGAATCTTACATGATTTATCTAAATATTCCTGGACAGAGTTTCGTGTGGGCTGCAAATATTACCAGGGAAACAGAAGCCCAAATAATGCTGAACGGGAAGAAATCGGTCTGTCTACGTCATGGCTGCATCATTGCGGCAGAAACAAACATCATTTTGAATATTGGATCGATTACGGCATTAACTGTGAGTCAGTTATTACCGGAGTGCCAATGCCCAGAAAATATGTAGCGGAAATGATTGTAGACCGTATCAGTGCATCACGTAACTACTCACCTGACAGTTATACAAATGAAGCCCCATATATGTATTATCAAATGGGCAAAGAGAAATTATGGTTTGTACATGAACAGACAGACAGGGATTTAAATACCCTTCTTTATATACTGTCAACAGAAGGTGAAGAGAAAACCCTGCACTATATTAAACACGTTTATCTGAAAGAAGGAAAGCATTGACAAAGCAGGAATTTCATCATATACTTTGTAAGAATAATTTGATAATCAAACAATTAATGACAATATAGGCGGGCGATAATATGACTACAAGAATCATAGGAACCGGAAGTGCTATTCCGGAAACGATTGTAACGAACGATGAACTTTCTCATATCGTGGAAACAAGTGACGAATGGATACTCAGCCGCACAGGCATACAGAAAAGAAGAATTGCAAAGCAGGAAACAACGGTAAGTCTTGCTGCTGATGCCGGGAGGGCAGCTCTTAAAAACAGCGGAATAGAAGCAGCGGAGCTGGATTTAATTATTGTATCCACCTGTTCTCCGGATTCATTTGTTCCCTGTACGGCCTGTGAGGTGCAAAAAGCATTAGGCGCTCAGCGTGCTGCAGCTTTTGATCTGAATGCGGCATGTTCCGGATTCTTATTTGCACTGAATACCGCACACAGTTATATTAAAAGTGGATTCTATGAGAATGCCTTAATTATCGGGGCAGAAACTTTATCAAAGCTGGTAGATTGGAAGGAGCGCAGTACCTGTGTTTTATTTGGAGACGGAGCAGGAGCAGCAGTTGTGCAAAAAAATGCTCTGGGAATTATCGACATGATACAAAAATCGGATGGCGAAATAGGTGATGCGCTTACCTGTCAGGCGAGAAAAGTACAAAATATATTTATCCAGCAGGAAGAAGTCATGGATTATATTACCATGGATGGACAAGCAATATTCAGATTTGCGTTAACCAGAGTACCGGAGTGCATTTTAGAATTATTAGAAAAAAACCGGATAGATAAAAGCGAAATAAAGTATTTTGTTCTGCATCAGGCCAATCGCCGTATTATCCAGTCTGTTGCGAAGCGATTGAAAATAGAGGAAGAGAAAATCCCTGTGAATCTGGACATCTATGGAAATACTTCCGCGGCCAGTATCCCTATTTTATTGGATGAGATGAATAGGAAAGGAATGCTGCAAAAAGGAGATAAGATTGTATTATCCGGATTTGGCGGCGGACTTACGTGGGGCGCGACCCTGATAGAGTGGTAATTTTTGCAATCAATACAAAAGAGGGAAGGGAATATACAATATGGAAAATCGAAGAATTATACAAGTAGAAGAAAAAGTACCATTTAAATTATTAGTACCTTTAAGTATTCAGCACATGTTCGCTATGTTTGGGGCATCGGTTCTGATACCATTTCTATTTGGTATTAATCCGGCGGTTGTATTATTTATGAACGGTGTAGGCACGCTATTGTTTATTCTGATCACAAAGGGAAAAGCGCCGGCGTATTTAGGATCTAGCTTTGCATTCCTGGCGCCGGCAGGAATTGTAATTAGTACGTTTGGATATGAATATGCGTTTGGCGGATTTGTCGTCACAGGTTTTGACGGCCGTATATTAGCCTTTATTATCTATAGACTGTTACCAGTAAGATTATTGGCAGAGACCTGCTAAAGGATCCCGGACTTCACCGCTCTTTATTTGCAGATAATTTTTCAACCATGATATCTGGATTTATCGGTTCCGTTCCGACTACTACGTATGGGGAAAACATTGGTGTCATGGCAGTTACCAGAGTATACAGTGTATATGTAATTGCCGGAGCTGCCATACTATCTATTATTATTTCTTTTATAGGAAAGTTATCGGCATTAATCAGCACAATCCCCGGAACTGTAATAGGTGTAATTACCGTAAATATAGGCAATATTGAATTAACCGGAATGGTTCTTGCCTGTGTGATTGGGATGCTTCTGAGTCTGGCCTTTTATTTACTGGATAAATTGAACTTAACAAATGATTAAATGGAATGTATAATACCTTGGTATGATGATAAAATAATGATGGAGGCAGAGTTATGTTATGGTATATTGAAAATGCAAATCAAGTGCTTGAAGAGCTGGAAACCGATTCCCAGTACGGTCTTAGCCAATCAACAGTTGAAGAAAGACTGGATCATTACGGCCCTAATCAGTTTGAAGAAGGGAAAAAAGAAACTTTAGTCGAAAAGATTCTGCATCACTTAAGAGAAATCTCTACCGTTATCCTTTTAATAGCCGCCGGTATTTCTGCTTATGTTGCGATTATTTCAGGATATGGATGGGCAAAAGTAGTTGTCATCTTATCAATCGTTATTATTAATGTTGTCCTTGGAATTACGCAGGAAAGCAGAGCGGAGAAGGCATTGGATGCCCTTAAAGACCTGAATGCCCATTATACCACGGTGATCAGGGACGGTTCTCTGTGCCATATGGATGCCTCGCAGCTTGTTCCGGGAGATATTCTGGAGCTGAATACAGGCGATATGATCCCGGCAGATGCAAGACTCCTTGAGAGCAGCAGCCTGCAGGTAGAAGAATCTGCTCTTACTGGAGAAAGTGTTCCGGTAGAAAAAGATCCGGAGGCAGTCATTGAAAAAGAGTCTCCACTGGGTGACCGCATTAATATGGTATATTCCGGCTGCCTTATTACAAATGGGCGGGCGAAGGCTGTTGTTGCAGAAACCGGCATGAACACGGAAATGGGTAAGATTGCCGGTTTACTCAATAGTACGGAGAAGTTGATGACACCGTTGCAGACCCGTTTAAAAGGTCTGGCAAAACGTCTCTGCATGGTTGCTATTTTAGCCGGTGTTCTCATTTTTCTGATTGGAGCTTTTGTCCATGGAGAAACAAAAATGGATATGCTGCTGATAGCAATTTCTCTTTCGGTAGCCGCCGTTCCGGAAACCCTTCCGGTTATTGTATCTCTGATACAAGCATATGGAGTACAAAATATGGTCAGGAAAAAAGCAATCATCCGCCGTATTCCTGCGGTCGAAACCGTTGGCAACACTTCGGTTATATGCTCAGATAAAACCGGAACACTAACGCAAAATAAAATGTTTATCCAGCAAATCTGGCGGGTGGGAGATGATCCTAAAAAATCGGGTCATACATTTTCGGACGAAGAGCAGGAACTGTTAGAAATGCTGGCTGCCTGTACAAATACAACGATTGAAAAGGATGGAGAAGAAGAAAAGGTTATGGGAGATCCGACGGAAGCAGCTATTATCCGTCTTTTGAATGACAAAGGTGTATTGCGGGCGGAAGT
>Ga0153983_1000317_pt1 | contig 12671 bp, 10 predicted proteins | sample TSGA067MetaG_FD_104693 | JGI IMG/M metagenome (GOLD analysis project Ga0153983, IMG submission 104693) | Attine ant fungus gardens microbial communities from Georgia, USA - TSGA067 MetaG | ecosystem: Host-associated > Fungi > Mycelium > Unclassified | place: USA: Georgia, Alexander Wildlife... | reverse complement strand
GTGTCAAACGAGACATGACAGGGATATCAATGCGGCTAAAAATATATTAAAGAAGGGATTAGAGGATTTAAGGATCGCCTAATCAAAGAAAATACCGTAGGGACTACGGAAATTAACGCCTGTAGAGATAGTAGGTTGCGAGATTTGGGAAGCAGGAAATTTGTGGAGTGATCCATGAAGCACGTGACTTTAGTCGTGTGAGGTTCACAAAAAGAAAAACCCTGATAGAATCAAGGTTCTTCTAAAAAACCAAATGCCGGCGACCGGAATCGAACCGGTACAGGCGATTAAGCCCGCAGGATTTTAAGTCCTGTGCGTCTACCTATTCCGCCACGCCGGCATCATGTAATGACCGCCTGATATCAGGCGGTCATTACATTAGTGGATGGAGAAGGATTCGAACCTTCGAAGCTATCGCAACAGATTTACAGTCTGCCCCCTTTGGCCACTCGGGAACCCATCCACATTACTCCTGACAAGATAATAATATAGCATAAAGTTGTTGATGATGCAAGCTTTTTTAAGAATTTTTCAGCACTATGGCCGATTCCCCATTAAGCTCGATAGATAAAACTCCGTCAGACACTATATAGGCCTCATTCGCAAGGGTATAGTCATCGCGTCTGCTCCTGATAAGGCAGGTCATCCGGCTGCCGTCTGCCACGCCAATTTCCCAGACGGGGATATCCACTTTAACACCATCTTCAGTATTACAATTGATGATGACGACACATTGCTGCCTATCATCAAATCTTCCATAAGCAATCATACCCTGCCTACCAAAAAGGAATTTCAAAGAGCCCATAACCAACGCGCTATTTTCCTTATGGATACGGATCATATCCTTATGAAATTGAAGCAGCTCCATATCCTCTCGTCCCCAGGGAAAGGTCCGTCTGCTATCAGGATCTGTCCAACCGCAAAGTCCTACTTCATCACCGTAATAAATCGTCGGTGCGCCGGGCCATGTCATCTGCATAACAACTCCCTGCCGCATAATCGCCTTATCGATTCCCTGACCGGCCGCTTCCGCTCCCATAGAACCAATGCGGCCAACTTTTTTATTAGTGCGGGTCATAAATCTGGAGTGATCATGGTTTGACAACTCATTCATTGCCACAAATAGTGATTCATTATGAAATCTGGACATATGGTGGCTCATTGCATTTTGAAAGGATTCATCGTTTCCCATCAAGTCCCCTCTAAATTCATCACTATGCTTTTCAAGTCCTGTTAAAAACCAGGTCACCGGCTCCATAAAGGCATCATAATTCATAACTGTATCCCATTGATCACCCTTAAGCCAGTTGCTGGGATCTCCATAATGCTCGGCAAGAATCAGTGCGCTGGGATTAGCCTCCTTGACAGCCTTTCTGAACTTTTGCCAAAACTGATGGTTGTACTCTAAAGATTTTCCTAAATCAGCTGCCACATCCAACCGCCATCCATCGGCATTAAAAGGAGGTGAAACCCACTTTTGGGCTATCTTTAAAATGTATTCTTCCAACAGCGATGATTCTTCATAGTTTAATTTAGGCAGCGTATCATGACCCCACCAGCCATCATACTGGGCATTATAGGGCCAGGCAGACCCTTCCCTGAATTTAAAAAAGGAACGATAGGGGCTGTTCTCATCGATAAAAGCTCCTTTTTCATAACCTTCCTGATTCTCATAAATCCGCTCGCGATCAAGCCATTTATTAAATGAACCACAATGATTAAATACCCCGTCTAAAATCACTTTCATTCCACGGCTGTGAATAGCCTCAACCAATCGAATAAAGAGTTCATTACTGGCTTCAAGGTTCTCCCGGCTTGTCACCCGGCATATATAACGGGTTGCCCGGCTATTAGCATCTTCCCATTCAGGGAGGCACTCTCCCTCATCCTTTATAATTACACCAAAATGGGGATCAACATAATCATAATCTTCAATGTCATATTTATGATTTGAAGGGGATACAAAAATAGGGTTCAAATAGATAACGTCTACACCTAAGTCCTTAAGATAATCCAGCTTATCCATAACTCCCTGCAAATCTCCGCCGTAAAATCGGTGTACATCCATGGTTTTGGGATGTTCATACCAGTCTGCGGCTTTCCCGGAAGCTTCTTTAATATACAGATACTCTCTCTCAAGTACATCATTGCTGACATCACCATTACAAAATCTATCGGTGAATATCTGATAAAATATGGCTCCCTTAGCCCAGTCCGGTGTTTTAAATTCCGGTACCAGTTTAAAATTATAATAATCCTGAACCTCATCCATGCAGCCCCGTTTATTATAAAAAACAATAACTTTCCCGTTATTGATTTGAAAATAATATTCATAACAATTCTCATCGCAGGGAACTTTCGCTTGATAAAAATCAAATAAATGATCGCTTACGCTTTTCTCCATCTCATAGCGTCCGCCCGAAGTCACTACATAAACCGAGTCTACATTGTCCTTTGCCGTACGAAATTTTAAGCAGGCTTCATAACCATCTTCGGTCTTATGATAGGTCCGGTAATACTTCGTTCCGTCAGTAAATAATGCCCTTTTATTAAGAATCGGTTTTACACCCGCCATATATATATTCAACTTCTGGACATCAGATAAGCGTCCGAAGTTTTTCCAATCTTCCATATAATAATCTCCTCATGTTTTCTGCATCTTTATATATTTTATAATAATACGACATTTTATACAACCTTTTTACAAGGAAAATAGTCCAAACAAGTAAAAAGGACAGCCAGTCGATCTGCTGTCCTTTTCGGAGAAGGTATTTTTGTTTCTTATGGGGTGTAACAAAAAACTATATAATGTATTGGGGGGGGGTTACGAGTTTTATTATATAATCTCTGCAACAATAAGTGTTCACAAACATATTTTTTTTATGCCTTCTTTTTTGTACAAATCTTATGATATAATTTTCCAGTTTGTTTATTTGGGTCATAAATCATCTGTTCCCAAAATTCTTTTTATACATTTCGTTACTATTAAGCGCCAAATAACGCTTCAAATTCTTCTTTATTTATTTTTTCTTTTTCAATTAAAAGTTCTGCACATCTGTGTAAGACTTCTATATGCTCCTTAATGATGCCATGAGCTTTATTATGACAATCATCAATAATCCTCTTGATTTCTTTATCAATCACTGAGGCCACACCTTCGCTGTAGCCTCTTGTATGGGCTAAATCTCTGCCGATGAACACCTCGTCTTCATCACTGTTATAGTTAATTAATCCCACCTGCTCCGACATCCCAAACTGTGTCACCATCGCCTTGGCAGTTGCCGTGGCCGACTTAATATCCTGAGAAGCTCCTGTGGTAATATCATCAAATATAAGCTCTTCGGCAACCCGTCCGCCTAAGGATACAATAATATCCTGAAGCATCTTCCCTTTTGTATTGAAGATATCATCCTTTTCCGGCAGCGGCATCGTATAACCTGCTGCGCCAAGCCCTGTAGGAATGACCGATACCGTATATACCGGGCCAACATCAGGCAGTACATGAAACAGGATTGCATGACCCGCCTCATGGTATGCGGTGATTTTCTTTTCACGTTCTGAAATGACACGGCTTTTCTTTTCCGTACCAATTCCCACTTTAATAAATGACTTGTGGATATCTTCCTGAACAATGTAAGCACGATTTACTTTAGCTGCATTAATCGCCGATTCATTCATCAGATTCTCTAAATCCGCACCGGTAAATCCGGCCGTCGTCTGGGCAATCTGGTTCAGGTTAACATCATCACCCAAGGGTTTACCTTTGGAATGCACCTCTAAAATCTCCTTTCGTCCCTTGATATCAGGACGGCCTATCCCTATCTTTCTATCAAAACGTCCGGGACGCAAAATTGCCGGATCCAGTATATCCACCCGATTCGTTGCCGCCATTACAATGATTCCCTCATTGACACCAAAACCATCCATCTCTACAAGCAGTTGATTCAATGTCTGTTCACGCTCATCATGGCCGCCGCCCATGCCGGCACCTCTTCTTCTGGCCACAGCATCTATCTCATCTATAAAAATAATACAGGGCGCATTTTTCTTCGCATTCTCAAACAAATCACGAACCCTTGATGCACCTACACCAACAAACATCTCAACAAAATCCGAACCCGAAATACTAAAGAAAGGCACACCTGCCTCACCGGCAATTGCTTTCGCCATCAACGTCTTACCTGTTCCCGGCGGGCCCACAAGAAGAACCCCTTTGGGAATCCTCGCGCCTACCTTTGTATATTTACCGGGACTTTTCAAGAAATCTACGATTTCTCCCATCTCTTCTTTTTCTTCATCCAAACCGGCCACATTCTTAAAGGTAATGCTTTGCATGCCATCCTTGGTCATTCTGGCCCGGCTCTTTCCAAAGTTCATCACCTTGCTGTTTGAACCGCCGCCTTGCTGAGCTGATATGAATGAAAACAAAATTGCAATGACAGCTATACCCAGTACAATAGTTACAATGTTATTCTCAAGCCATGTCGGCCTGTTGACATCAGTAATATCCCAATTTTCAATTGCTGACGATTCCAGCATCGTTACAACAACTTCTACATCAGGCACATTAACACTATAGGTTTCGCCGGTTTTCATTGTCACAGTGACAACACCTGTGGGCACTTCCTGATTTTGTGAAATGACAACAGCCTCAAATATCGTGCCATTTTCCCGGATGTCCTGGACAAATTCGGTATAAGTGTATTCACTGGGGGTACTGCTTATTAATCCTTGATAAAGAAACCACATAAGCAAAAGCATTATGCCGGCAAGAGGCCAGATACTCATTCCTCTTTTATTATTCACGTTGTCTCCTCCTTTTAGTTTGTTTAATCAGTCATTCTCCACCACGCCAATATATGGAAGATTTCTATACTTTTGAGCATAATCAAGACCATAGCCGACAACAAATTCATCGGGAATATCAAAGCCTACATAGTCCACCTTGACATCGGCTACACGGCGATCCGGTTTGTCCAGCAATGTACATATTTTGATACTAGCGGGATTTCTCTTATATAATATTCCGATGAGATAGTGCAGCGTATTACCTGAATCTATAATATCTTCAACAATCAATACATCTTTCCCGTCTAAGGGCTCATCTAAATCTTTAATAATCCGGACTGCCCCCGAACTGCTTGTTTCATTCCCATAACTAGAAACACTCATAAAGTCAATAGATACCGGTACAGTAATTCTTTTTGCCAGTTCACAAGTAAAAAATGCCCCGCCTTTTAAGACACATACCAAATGCACCGTCTTTCCTTCATAGTCTCTGCTTATTGCCTGACCTAATAACTCAATCTTCTTATCAACTTCACTTTCCGTTAATAAAACCCTGATTTTATCTTCCATGCTTAAACTCCCTTATCTTCACAACTAATATTCTTTTAGTTTGTGGTGTGATCTTGTAAGCTTCGCTGATTCTTCCATCAATCAGCCAAATAACGTGTGAACCGTCTGCCAATAAAATCATCTGATCCCGCGATTCCTTAGGAATCTTCTGGTCAATCATATAGCGGGTCAGCATCTTTTTATTTCCTTTTTCAATGATAAAATAATCACCTTGTAAGCGGTTCCTCAATTTTAAACCAACTTTTATTTTATCATAATCAAACCATTTCGTATACAACTTTTCTGGAATTCTTTCATTTTCTTCCAAATTTTTAATAGCGAAAGATATTTTTTTACCGGGCAAATTAAAGGTACCGGGAATAATCACATCTATCGGATTCATTAAAGAATATCCCAGATCCCCCAGTGCCTCGGCACAAATCTCAATAACATCATATCTTCGAATAGCCGTTAATCCATCGGGCAATTGCACCTGCTTTCCCACTTGCTGATCAACAAGATTAATCACCGCTTCAATGTGGGAAAAACTAATATCTTTAAGTTTTTCCGATACCTTGAAAATCATTCGCCGAACGATTTCTCTTTTCAAAACAATATTCAATGATGAAAAAGCCGCTATTAAGATTTTGTGATCATCTTGTACCACTACGGCATAAACATTATCCGTTTGCTCTAAAATGAAACCTTCCACATCTGATGCCATGGCAGCCAGCTGATATAGATGATTTTTGGCCTGGTAATTAATATATTTCTCCACATAGGGCAATATCTTTAATCTGATGCGATTTCTCGCATAATCCTCAGCGAAGTTCGTCTGATCGGTGCGATATCCAAGCAAATGTCTATCTAAAAAGTCCTCGATTTCCTTTCGGCTTACACCCAAAAGGGGACGTATGATACGCCCTCGCTTGCAGGGAATTCCTTTAAGTCCTCTAATCCCTGTCCCTCTAAAAATATTAAACAGTACTGTTTCGCTTAGATCATCCCGATTGTGGGCAATGGCAATCCTGCCATCGGCAATCTTGTCTTTGCAGGCAGAATCTAAGACTTCATCAAAGCATTTGTAACGATAATGGCGTCCGGCTTCTTCTTCAGACATCTTCATTCGCTTTGCATATGCGCTTATATCCACATGGAAGCTCCTAAAAGTTATTTCTTGTTCACGGCAAACTGATTCAACAAATTTTTCATCTTCATCTGCGTCTGTGCCTCGTAAACCATGATTGATGTGTACGACACTCAGCGTGATGCCCAACTGCTTTCTTAGCGTTAACAGTACAAAAAGAAGGCACATGGAATCTGCGCCTCCGGACACACCAACAATGATATGCCGGCCTCCTGCCAGCATATCATTGTCCATCATATATTGATAGACTTTTTGAATCAATCCGTCCTCCAAACAACTCACTCCTCATCTATGCTTTTATCATATCATACGAAATACCTCCTGTACACCGTCTAATTACTCGTTTTATAAAATCCGCAGGTTAATACCGTCATGTCATCATTGATATCAAAATGAGTATTTTGCATCGAGTATTCCAATACTGTATTGGCCAACTCCTGCGGGTTATTTATATTTAAATTTGCAATATATTCTTTAAGTTCATCATCTTTATCCTCTCCCCCCAGGCTATTGATGACGCCATCGGTCACCATAATAATGATATCCCCATCACTTAATTCCCGGGATATCCCGTCATACTCTACCTGAGTAAAGGCCCCGACGGGCAGGGTGGTTGACCGTATCGCCTCCACCCTGTTTTTGTTTTTAATAAATGTCGTGGATGCTCCTATTTTAATAAATTCACACATACCTGAATAAAGGTCCAATATGCCCATGTCTATTGTGGAAAACGCCTGCTTGTCCGACTTTAGAAACATAACCGAATTAATCAGCCGTATCGCCGAATGTTTGCTGAATCCACTTTCCATCAACTGTTCAAGCACTTCTATAATATATTCGCTATCCTCATTAGCAGCCTCGCCCGCACCCATCCCATCCGATAGCGACATAATCAGCTGCCCCGTATCCAAAGGCATAAAAGTGTAACTATCTCCTGATACACTTTCTTTAGCTTTCACCGTTTTCGCCACGCCATGGAGGGTGCGGAAGCGAATATCCTCCACAAATTCAAATGTATTATATTCTTTAGATATCACCATCCTGCTGCCTTTGTCCAGCGTATACGTTCGCCCCAGCACTTCTTTAATAATTTCCCCGATCTCCTTTGATGTGACACAGCGTCCCCGCCTTGTTTTTGCCACCATATAAATCGTCTTTCTATGGTTCAATTTCTCAACGATGGTCAAACTTTTCACATTTATTTTACTCAATGCCAGCTTCTGTTTTAAGCGGTCGGCTTCCGACTGGATAACGATATTCTCTTCTTCCAGCTCGTCGGCAAATTCATCAATAATACCTGCCACCTCACAAAGTTGTCCGGCAACTGCCAAACGGCTTTCCATTAAACGGTTTTTCCAATTTAAGTTCAACTTTGCCACCTCCATGACTCTTGATGTTTCATTCAAAAATCCCTCAATATTGATACAACGACGTTTAAAGCTAATCGGCACTTGACTTCTCTCCATTTCCCCATTTTTAGAAAAATAATCTAAAATATTGGTTGTTGCGTTATAGGTATCAAAATATTCCCGCTCCCAGCAATACTCGCTGCGGCTGCAGCTGCTGCAAACATTGCCGGTTAATTCATCAAAGGCTTCATCGACTTCCTCTTTTGTCAAATCTATTCTCGGCCGAACACTTTCATTGAAAGTCTGAGAAATTTTCTTAAACGAAGCAGAAAATTCTCTGAGCCGGTCTTTTGTCATTTTTTCTATATTGTTCTCCGTCGTAAGCATTTCCGCTTTTTTAATTTTCTGACTGCCGGTTATTCCCACAAAGCCGTCTGGCAACAGTAGAAATAATAGGCCTCCGGCCAATATTCCCCTGACAGTAGTCGTTTGCAAAAGCCAGGGGACACCTAAATAACCTATCAGGGCTACTCCGGCCAGGTATGTGGTACCGCTTAAAATCCGGCCTCTTTCCCTAAATACGCCGGCTAATATACCCAGTACACACATAAAGCCCATGACCGCTATATCATTTTGCTGATAAGCAAGGACACTGCCAATACATGCGCCGGCTATCGCTCCTGCCCCTGCTCCGTAGCAGTAACCCATATAGAGCAGAGCAAAAAAGATGACCGCTTCCATAACAGAATATCTGGCAAGCATTTCTCCCCGAAAAGCGAAAACAGATAAGGCGAGCACAATTCCTATACTAACTTGCGCTTCATTGCTTATATTTGTTTCGCCTTTACGATTTAGAATGGTTACAACGGCTTTATTAAAAATAAAAACCGATACCAGGGCAATGATACCTTCTAATGAAGATATCACCGCCGTTCTTAATAAGTCCTGCCGGTTAGAGCCATTCAGCCCCAGGCTATAGGCAAATCCGGCAACACTGATTAGTATGCCGGAAATAGCCGCCATCTTTATCGGACTCACTACTATTTTTCGCATTTCCAGTAACTTAGTAATTATGATAATGCCCATAATTACACCCACGTATTTTATGAGGACATTCACCGGTAAAGCGGAAGACATTCCTATGATGGAAGCTAAAGCTAAAAGTCCCCGCCCTGGCTTATACATATATGCAGAAGCAAAATATGCAATGCCAAAAGGATTCATCATGAGTATGACTGATCGATTAATCACTGCACCCACAAGGGCAACGATTAAATTCTTGAAATCAATCTTTTTCATAGACTAACCACCTAATCCTTTCTTGGTTTGTAGCTCAAAATTATAAAGGATTAGCGGAAAATTATTTGTCATTTCATGAATCGATTTCAAAAAACTTTTAGACAATAGCTCCCATAGAAAATCTAAAAATCATATTTCGAGGGGCTTAACTTATTTTAAGAGGTTCATCAAGAGCCGGCTAATCACCTTCTTGAAAGCCCATCTAAAAAAATGCCAGAAAAAAACGAACATCATTTCTCCTGGCATATATTGTTTAGGTGATAGTCTGTTTATAGGGCGGTGTTACTTGTCCGCCCTATGGGAGATTTTCGCTCCGCTCAAATGCTCAAATCTCCTGCCACAACATCGCTGCCGCTTGCCTGCCCTGACGGGCAGCATGTTGTGGCAGTTGGCTTTTTGGTTATCCTTTCTCATATCATATTTTGGATTACCAGTTGTGAGAGTCTGTAACAAGTATAATGGTCAAGAGGGTGTAAGGACACCTCCGCAAACTTATTTTCTTTGCTTAAAACCAACTATTTCATTTTCCTTGCTATCAAGAAATTCATCTACTCTTCTTAATCTTCTTTCAATGTTTTCTTCTTTTGTATGTGTACTTGGATTATATCCATCTTTTATTGGCATATACGAAACAAACTCTTCCATTTCTTCTGGATAATCAAAGTCAGCATATACTTCATCCAAATAGTCAGATAAATCTTCAAATTTCATCTGACTATCTCTCAATTTTTTAACAATACAATATTGCCATTTAATTTTTGATTGATAGTCATCTGATTTATTTTCTTTTTTTATGATTTTCGCCATATTCTCTAATAAGTCAAGCTTATCCTCATTTTTCCAAGCTAAATCCATAATCTCCTGACAATCATCATCTGCCTTTCCTATACATCTTATAGCATATTCACTTACACACGCTAACTCTAATAAATTCTTTTTAATTCCATAATATACGTCGCTCCACGTAATATGTACATTGTTTTTATCAAAAATACTTAAATCATACATCTGATGATACCCTCCTATGGTCTAGCATTTGGCTTACCCGTTATGCCAACACCCTCGATAAAGCGCCTATGAGTAACTCCTTTTACTGGGTCTGGGTCAACAATCCATTCGAATATCCCCTTCTTCCCATTTAAGGATCCTTCTATTTGATAAAGCGAGCGGTTCACACCATCTCCCCCTTCAAGTGGAAACTTCGTTGCATCTCCAGCATAATTATCAATAATATCATTAAATGCATGTTGAGGATCTCCTTTAAGAGCACTTCCACTTCTTGTATTGTCTAGAACTGGATTTTCAATCTCTACTGGTTTTTTAGCTTCACTAGCCCCCTTATCCAACTCCTTCATCTTATCCAGACTCTCAGGTGTTATCGGAACATAATCATACGTTTTCAAACCGGACTGGCTCTCAATCTCTATCTGGTCTAAACGCACGGACGGGTTCAAACTTGCACTGCTTGGTGATGGGCTATAGCTTCCAATCTGATAATTCCTTGTCTGTTATCTCTCCCTTTTCTTCAAATATATTTAATATAGTCTTCCTCTGATCAAGTGAACAGCCTTCCAGCTGTACCATGAACAGATAGCGGCTCAAAGGTGTTGCCGTACCCAGGGGATACTTTTCCAACTTCTCGTCAATAGATAACTGGTCAAATGCTTTTATCTGTCCCTGATATTCCTGCAACAAAGACAAGGTGACAAAGGCACTTTCTATATAAAAGCGCCAGTCCTCCTCTGTTTCCATCCCAAATTCGGACATGATACTTTCCTTATTCGATTCCAGATACAGCTGCAGCGCCTTCTCCTCATAATCCGCATAACATTTTTGAATGACGGCACTCCCTATCATATCCGCCATATATAACTTTTGTATCAGCTTCTCAATGAAGCCTGACTGCTCCTCCCGTATGCCGCTGATAAGTTCCTCTGGCAGATATTCAAGGTCTACTCCGGTATGGGTTATGCGGCTTAGCGTCTGGTTGTAATCAATGAATCCATCCTCGATTTCATTCAAGATTCGGGTAACATAGGTGTCAGTTAGTCAACCATATATATGGTTTTTTCCATTGTAATTACTCTTGTTATTCATCTGTGAATGGGGAAATTGCTAATATTTTATCTATTTCTTCACTTCTGTTTTTTTGAAAATTGACATTACTTTTACCTAATAGTTCTAATTGCTTACCCCACAATTGTCTTCTAAAGTCTTCGTTTTCTCTCCTATTGTTCAATTCATAGTCTTTCGCAAGAGTAAAAGTAATATTGCAAAAAACGCGACATAAAATATCTTCTAATTTTTCACTTTGATAATGCTTATTTATTGACCCTCTTTCCATAATTATGTAATGATATTCTCTATCAATATAAATAGAATTTCCATCACTAAACACATTTGGAGTTTTTGAAAACAAAGGATATAATGAAGAATCTTTATCAAGCCCTACCAGTTCCCCCATTTCGTACACTTTATTTTTAACATCCTCTAAGGTTAACATATATTGTTCCTCCTACTTAATTTCTTTAATCCAACCAAGATCCAGTAATTCATCTACTGAATACTCCGTTAAAATTTGTTTGCCACCACCTGGTTGATCAAACCATGGAGCCACAGTACCCGTCTTGGCATCAAAGGGTACTTTTACTTCATAACGTGTATATGATTGATCTTTCATAAATGGTGGTAATGCTCTTTCCTCAAAGCTTACTCCATCTGGTGAAAAATATTTTCCGCTACCATTATTTCCATAACGATCAATAATATCACCTTTTAAAATAGTCTCTATGTCATATTTTCCTTTCGTAAATCCACCTGTATTAATATCGCCTTTTGTTCCTGGATAAATAACGTCACCTGTAGCTTGATTGAAATATTTAGGATTATCATACACATTTTTATATTTATTATATAAATCAGCATTTGGTCTATATTCCCACTGGTTTAACTTAACTCTCGTATTTGTATCAAGTCCTTTGGCAACATCATCCCAGTATTGATTATATCTTGCTGTATCTGCAGGATTCATATCTCCGAATGCAGAACCACTAGTTTTAGCTCCACCAACCCCCTTGGGGCTAGAATTGGCTATCTATTTTAAAATGGCAAAATGCTTGTTTTCCCTACATTCTACCATACTTTTCTCAAGATATCATCTGTTCTTTTTCTTTGGCTGGTATTACTTTGATTTCCGGCATCCGATACGCTGTTTTATGTTTCATCATACTGTAAATGATATTTACAAGCCGTCTCATAATACACAATAACGCTTGTAGCTTCGTCTTTCCCTCGGAAACTTTGCTCTCGAAATAAGCCCGTAACAATGGATTACGTGCCTGACCCTTCGCATTTACATGTACCTGTTGCATGGCAAGCAAATACAACACCGAATATAACTCCCGATTTCCCTGATTCTTATTTTGAACATTCTTTCCCTTTCCGGCAGAACTAAAACATACCGGGGCTACTCCGGCATAGTTCGCCAATTTGTCTGCACTTTTAAAACGGCTGATATCTCCTATCTGACCAACCAATGC
>Ga0153983_1000311_pt1 | contig 12763 bp, 12 predicted proteins | sample TSGA067MetaG_FD_104693 | JGI IMG/M metagenome (GOLD analysis project Ga0153983, IMG submission 104693) | Attine ant fungus gardens microbial communities from Georgia, USA - TSGA067 MetaG | ecosystem: Host-associated > Fungi > Mycelium > Unclassified | place: USA: Georgia, Alexander Wildlife... | reverse complement strand
GTGCAGATATCTTTTGCAGGGCTTCAATGGCTTTTTCTGCCTTGCTCTCCTGAAAAACGCCCAATATTGAATTCAGTAAGACTACGATGAGGATAATCACCATATCAGCTATTTCCTGAAATATACCGGAAATAATGGCTGCCGCTATCAGTACAATAATCATGGGGTCTTTCATTTGTTCAAAAAATCTTACTACATTGGATTTTCGCTTGGCTTCCTCCAGTTTATTCTTCCCATTTTGCGCAAGCCTGCTTTCTGCGGCTGAGGTTGATAAACCTTCCTCAGTAGTTTCTGTTGTCTGCATCACAACTTCTGTTTGTTCAAAGTATTCCTTCATAGACTTCCTCCAATCGCTATCAGTATTTTTCCATAAATGTAAAACTCAAACATAACTTTTGTAAGCTACACTTGAGTTTTATATTGTACTATAATAATAAAACTCATGTATAAGCTTAAAGTTATACATGAGTCTCGTTTTTTAAGACAAGCCAGACCAATACGGCCAGGATGTTGACTTGCCACGTGCAGTCTGCACGCTAACTACTCCCTCATGAGTATGTGTGACTTCATATGATGAAATTACATACTTCATAGAAAATACTAAAAATATTTATCTGAGTCGATATAATAATAGCATATCCCAATTAAGAAATCAAATAAAAATGAACACAAGATCAGTATAATTCTTTCATTTTTGGATAGTCTAAAAGCATGAAATTAAAGGTAAGGGTGGTCGATTCATGCAATATGTACAAGTTATAATTACTTCTGTTAGTTCAGTGATTGCTATTTTTATATTGACAAAACTAATGGGATACAAGCAGGTTTCTCAGTTAAGTATATTTGATTATATCAATGGAATTACGATTGGTTCGATTGCGGCAGAGATGGCAACGAATCTGGAGAATAGTATGGTTCTTCCTTTGCTTGCAATGGCGATTTTTACATTCTTCGATATCATTTTATCGTATCTGTCCAATAAATCCTTAAAATTCAGAAAATTTATTTCCGGCAGTCCCGTAGTATTGTTCCACAATGGAGAATTTTACAAAAGGAATTTTAGTAAAACAAGAATAGATGTATCTGAATTTTTAACACAATGTAGAATTGCCGGTTATTTTGATCTTTCACAAGTACAATCGGTTATTTTAGAAGTAAACGGACAAATGAGCTTCTTTCCACAAGCTGAACATAAGCCGGTTACTCCAAAAGACTTACAATTATCCCCGGAAAAAGAAACGCTGGTATCAAATGTCATTATGGATGGAAATCTTATGGAATCTAATTTAAAACGAACCGGCAATGATCAAAAATGGCTGATGAAACAATTAAAGGCATTTCAGATATCGGATGTAAAAGAAGTATTTTTAGCTACCTGTGATGGAAATAATCAGCTGCAGGTATTTAAAAAATCGGGAACGAAAGGTCCGTTTCAGTTTTTTGCGTAATTTTAGCAACTCAAGCTTCATACATCGGAGAAACGGGCCTAGGCGTGGCAAAGAGGGGCTTCAGCCTTGCTTATGCCCCGTTTCCGATATGTGAAGTTTTAGATGATAAGTTTAAAAACGAAGGTTTCTGGCGAAACCAGAAAACCTTCGTTTTTTCTTATCTACGCCGATTATCACGTCTTTCCTCCCGGCGGGTACCATCTTTAAAACCTGCTTCATATCCTTGCCGGTAGCCTGCTTTACAGCCGGATTCATACGCTTCTTCAAAACCAGCTTTTTTTCCTTCTTCAAATCCGGCAGATTTCATTTCCGCGGCGCCGATTTCTTTCCCTTCTTCGAAGCCGACAGCCTTGCCCTCTTCAAATCCGGCTTTTTTGCCCTCTTCAAAGCCAGCTCTTTTTCCGGATTCAAAATCATTCTGGTAACCGACTCGGCTTCTATTGTTGTATCTGGATCTGTTCATATGTTTTTATTCCTCACTTTTTTAATATAATTTACTATATGTGATGCAGTAAAAATGTTGACAAAAGAATATTGGAGGTTCTTTTTCATATCCTTTTTGAATAGAGTTTTTCCAGAAGATTGATAAGATTATAAAGCAGCATTGCAATAATACAAAGTATAATAATTGACATAATTACCCAGTCTAATTTAAATACTTGGGAGCCGTAGATAATTAAGTATCCCAGTCCTTGTTTGCTGCCAATAAATTCCCCAATTACAACTCCAACCAGACATAATCCGATATTTACCTTCATGATACCCAACATGGCAGGGATTGATGAAGGAAGTACCACTTTAGTCAGAGCATCTTTTTTATTTCCGCCCAAAGTGTAGATTAGTTTCAGTTTATCAGGAGATATTTCCTGAAATCCTGTATAGAGATTGATAATAGAACCAAAGATAGCAACTGAGACGCCTGCTACGATAATTGTGGTCATATTTGCCCCCAGCCATACGATGAGTAATGGCGCAAGAGCCGATTTTGGCAGGCTGTTCAGCACCACCAGATAAGGTTCTAAAATGGCGGATAATCTTGGTGATAACCAGAGTAAGACTGCAATTCCCGTACCCAATACGGATACAATGAAGAAACTGACCAATGTTTCCCAAAGCGTAATACCGATATGAAGGAATAAAGACTGGTTCAGACTCATGGTGTAAATTGTTTTTATTACCCTGGAAGGGCTGCTGAAAATAAATGAGTCAATACATTGAAGCTGTGTACTTATTTCCCAGATGAAAACGAATACCATAAATATTAGTATTCTGAACAGTTGAATCATCTGCCTGCTTCGTTTTAATTTTTTTAGATATTGTCTCTGCCCTACAGACATTTTTGTAATATCATTCATGCCTGTTCAATTCCTTCCATATGAGATTAAAGTAGTTTTTGAAATCAGGGGCATTTCTGGAAAGCAGGGGAGTACGGTTTGGAATATCCAATTGAATAGGAACAGTGGTCTGTACAGAGGCGGGACGACTGGTTAAAATGATTACACGATCTGCCATACTGATCGCCTCTGAGATGTCATGAGTTACTAAAATAGCCGTCTTTGACTCGTGCTTTATAATATTTCCGATATCGTCACTTACATTCAGCCGGGTTTGATAATCCAGAGCAGAAAAAGGTTCATCCAGCAATAAAAGATCCGGCTCTAATGCCAGGGTGCGGATCAGGGCAGCTCTTTGGCGCATGCCGCCTGAAAGCTGCGAAGGCTTGGCGGCTTTGAATTTATCAAGGCCATATGTCAGAAGCAGATCGTCAATCATTTTCTTTTTCTCAGAAGTTACTTTTTTTTGTATTTCCAGTCCTAAAAGCACATTGCTGTATATCGTACGCCATTCAAATAAATGGTCTTTTTGGAGCATATATCCAATATTCATATGATTTTCACTCATTTGCTTTCTATTTATAAGTATTTCTCCCGTTTCAGGTATTAACAGCCCTGAAATAAGGTTTAACAAGGTAGACTTGCCGCAGCCGCTTGGTCCGACAATGGCCAGAAACTCTCCTTGCTGTATTTGAAAGGATATATCTGAAATAGCCGGTGTTTCACCTTTTTCACTATGGTAAGACAGGCTAACATTTTTTAATTCTAATAAAGGTATCTGCATCAATCGGTATCCTCCATAGTGTATATCTTTATGATATGAAATTGAAATCAAAGAGTGCTGATGATATAATAAAAAAGCGAGGAGGCGCATATTATGAAACGCAATTATCAAAAAGAACTGGATGAAATTCTTGAAAAAATCAATAGGACAGAAAAAAAACCAACGCTTCTGCTGCATAGCTGCTGTGCTCCCTGCAGCAGTTATGTACTGGAATATTTATCACAATTTTTCAGGATAACTGTCTTTTACTATAACCCCAATATTTTTCCGCCTATAGAATATGAGAAACGAAGCCGGGAACAAATGAAATTGATTCAATCCATGGATACAAAATATCCGGTTGAATTTATCAAGGCTGTATATCGGGAACAGGAATTTTATAATCAGGTAAAAGATTACGAAGATACTCCGGAAGGCGGAAAACGATGCTTTCTCTGCTATCAGTTACGTTTGCGTCAAACAGCTCAGAAAGGAAAAGAACTGGGATTTGATTATTTTACGACGACATTGAGCATTAGTCCATTGAAAAATGCAGCAACGATTAATGAAATCGGAGAAGCCCTGGCAAAAGAACAGGATATAAGGTATCTGGTGTCAGATTTTAAGAAAAAAAATGGATATCAGCGTTCTGTTCAATTATCCAAAGCCTATCATCTGTATCGTCAGGATTACTGCGGCTGTATTTTTTCGCAAAAGGAACGGGAGGCAAAGCGAGAAGTAAATCTTGAAATCAAATAGACAAGATGATATCATACCACTATGGTAAAAAACACTTTCACTTGGAGGATAAAACATGGCGCAATTATGGGGCGGACGCTTCACAAAGGAAACGGATCAATTGGTTTATAACTTTAATGCATCGATAAAATTCGACAAAAAGCTTTACAGACAGGACATTCAGGGAAGTATTGCTCATGTGACCATGCTGGCGAAACAAAAGCTGTTAAGCAAAGAAGAAGAGCGGCAGATTGTCGAAGGATTAAATAGTATTCTGCTGGACATCGAACAGCAGAAATTAGAGATCACCGATGCTTATGAGGATATTCACAGCTTTGTGGAAGCAAATCTGATAGAGCGCATTGGAGATGCCGGAAAGAAGCTGCATACCGGACGAAGCCGTAATGATCAGGTGGCGCTTGATATGAAGCTTTATGTCCGCGATGAAATTAAAGCTCTGGATCAATTAGTAAAAGATTTGTTGGAAACACTTTTGAACAGTATGCAGGATCATCTTCACACTTATATGCCCGGTTTCACACACTTACAGAAAGCGCAGCCGACAACACTTGCCCATCATCTTGGAGCTTATTTTGAAATGTTCAAAAGAGACCGCGGGCGGCTGGGGGATATTTACAACCGTATGAATTACTGTCCGTTAGGAGCCGGCGCTCTGGCAGGTACGACATATCCTCTGGACCGTGTATATACAGCAGAGCTTATGGAGTTTGCGGGTCCTACATTAAACAGTATGGATTCCGTATCGGATCGGGATTATCTGATCGAGTTGCTTTCGGCATTGTCAACGGTTATGACGCATCTTGCGCGTTTTTCAGAAGAAATTATTATCTGGAATTCCAATGAATATCAATTTGTGGAAATAGATGACGCTTACAGTACAGGCAGCAGTATTATGCCGCAAAAGAAAAATCCGGATATCGCAGAATTAGTACGGGGAAAAGCAGGGCGTGTATACGGTACACTCATGTCTTTATTGACTACTATGAAAGGGCTTCCTTTGGCATATAATAAAGATATGCAGGAAGACAAAGAAGGCACGTTTGATGCGATTGATACGGTCAAAGAATGTCTTGTGCTGTTTACCGGTATGCTGGAAACGATGAAATATCAAAAAGAGAATATGAGAAAAAGTGCGCAAAATGGATTTACCAATGCAACAGATGCTGCTGACTATCTGGTAAATCACGGAGTTCCCTTTAGGGATGCCCACGGGATTGTAGGGCAGCTGGTGCTGTACTGCATTGATAAAGGCATTTCCTTAGATGAGATGAAGCTGGAAGAATATAAGAAAATCAGCCCGGTTTTTGAAAATGATATTTTTGATGCAATCGATATGAAAACCTGTGTGGAGAAACGGATCACTCTTGGTGCGCCGGGGACTCAGGCAATGAAGCAGGTGATTGCTATGTATGAAAAATATTTGGAGGAAAATTAAAAAAAGATGTTGCATTTTTAAAGAAATTAGTATAGTATCTTGTAGTAAGACAAATGTTCGCCATACAAGAACAATAAAAAGGCTAAAATGAGGAGAGAAGTGTTATGAATAATAAACTGAGAGTTGGCATTCTAGGAGCGACCGGGATGGTAGGTCAAAGGTTTCTTTCATTGCTGGAAAATCATCCATGGTTTCAGGTCGTTACCGTAGCGGCAAGCGAAAGAAGTGCAGGGAAAACCTATGAAGAGGCAGTTGGCGGTCGTTGGAAAATGGATACACCGATGCCGGATGCGGTAAAATCACTCATGGTAATGAATGTGAATGAAGTGGAAAAAGTTGCCGCAAGTGTTGATTTTGTGTTTTCAGCAGTAGATATGTCAAAAGAAGAAATCAGGGAAATCGAAGATGCTTATGCAAAAACAGAAACCCCTGTTGTTTCTAACAACAGTGCCCATAGATGGACTCCGGATGTACCGATGGTCATACCGGAAATCAATCCTGAGCATTTCCAAATATTGGAGGCGCAGAAAAAACGCTTGGGAACGACAAAGGGATTTGTGGCAGTAAAGCCAAATTGTTCTATTCAAAGCTATACGCCGGTTCTGCATGCATGGAAGGAGTTTGATCCGAAAGAGGTAATTGTATCTACCTATCAGGCGATTTCCGGAGCAGGAAAAACGTTTAAAGACTGGCCGGAAATGAACGGCAACATCATTCCCTATATCGGAGGAGAAGAGGAAAAAAGTGAACAGGAACCTCTGAAACTTTGGGGAGAATGCAAAGACGGCAAAATTACAAAAGCAGCTTCACCGGTTATTACAAGCCAATGTATCCGGGTGCCGGTTTTAAACGGTCATACGGCTACCGTATTTGTGAAGTTTAATAAAAAACCTTCCAAAGAAGAATTGATCGATCGTCTGGTCAGGTTTAAAGGAGAACCGCAGGAATTGAACCTTCCAAGTGCACCTAAGCAGTTCATTCAGTATCTGGAAGATGATAATCGCCCCCAGGTTACATTGGATGTAGATTATGAAAATGGAATGGGTATTTCCGTAGGACGTCTAAGAGAAGATGCTGTGTATGATTTTAAATTTGTCGGGTTGTCCCATAACACAGTTCGCGGAGCTGCCGGAGGCGCTGTACTTTGCGCGGAGATGCTAAAAGCAAAAGGATATATATAAATTAAAATCAGCTTCTGATATTATGGCATACTATATCAGAAGCTGATTTTATGGTTTATAAAAAAGGATAGTTACTATCTTTAATGCTGTCAATGAATTTTTTTAAAATATCTGGGCGAAGATCCCATAATTTTTTTAAATAATCTGGAATAGTAATTCGCATCCGATTTAGATATCCTATTGGTGTAAGACCTGTTACATCCTTAAAAATAGATCGAAAGTGGCTGGGACTCAGATAAATTAGTAAAAGGCTTGATTATTATCGGTGCAGTATTATTAGATGTGAAAAGTAGGGGTAATAAGGAATAGCTCTTATATTTACATAAAACTATTTATTTTTTAATCCTGAAAGGAAATTTAAGATGAAAAAGATTGCGGTTATTTTATTAAGTATTGTGTGGGTGGTTTCCTTATTCGGATGCGGAAGCGGATCAGATGACACAACAGAAGATACCTCTGATGCATCCGGCAGTAAATATGCACTTTTCCTGGCCAGTGATCCAAATGAAACAACCATGTCTATTAGAGATCAGGCCATTGCAACAGCAGAAGAAATGGGCATAGAGTTAACGGTATTCATTGGGCAGGATGATCAGGCTACTCAGGTTGGGCAGATTGAAACCTGTATTACACAAGGATACGACGGGCTTATTATTGAACCAATCAGTGGTAAAGGATGTAATGAAGTAATGAAAACTGCGCAGGACGCCGGTATTGCTATGGTTACCGTGATGCAGGATTGCTCGAATGCCAGCTTGGTAAGCGCACATATTGGAGCAGATCATGAAGCCGCTGCCGGCCTGCAAATGCAATTGGTTTAATGATGAAGCATTGACAATTACTGAAACGTGGCTGCAAAAATATGATGACCTTGATGCTATCGTTGGACAAAGTGATCAGATGGCATTAGGAGCTGTGCAGGCCTGTACGGATGCAGTTTACTATACGACGAATGTATTTGTTAATAGTGATAATGTAGCAGAATATTTAGAGTAAGCACAAGGAGTCTTTGATTATTCCATTAGTTACCCCACATATGAACGAAGTCAAGAAATGAATCTCTTGCCATTTAATATTACCTTTTTCTTTGTATCTTTGAAAAATACATAGTTAAAAAAAGATTTTGGTAGAAATGCTCTTGAAGTTTCGCAGCAAGTAAGATACTATATGATAGGGTGATAAAGAAAACGCCGGAGGAATATCATAACATGTCAAAATCTTTGTACATAGCTGAAAAACCCAGCGTAGCCCGGGAATTTGCCCGGGCATTAAAGATAAATGCAGCACAAAAGGATGGCTGTCTGGAATCGGAGGAAGCGATTATTACCTGGTGTGTAGGACATCTGGTGACTATGAGCTATCCCGATAAATACGATCAGAAATATAAAAGGTGGAGTCTGGATACCCTGCCTTTTTTACCGAAGGAATTCAAATATGAACTTATCCCTTCTGTTGCAAAGCAGTTTAAAATTGTAAGTGGTTTATTAAACCGAAGTGATGTATCTGTGATTTATGTCTGTACGGATTCCGGAAGGGAAGGCGAGTATATTTATCGGCTGGTAGAAATGATGGCGAAGACTAAGGGAAAAGAGCGCCGTCGTGTATGGATTGATTCCCAGACCGAAGAGGAGATACTCCGCGGGATCCGGGAGGCAAAGCCCTTAGAAGAATATGATAATCTGGCTTCTTCTGCCTATTTACGGGCAAAAGAAGACTATTTGATGGGAATTAATTTTTCCAGATTGCTTTCGGTAAAATATGGAAACACAGTTTCCAATTATCTGAATACCAAATATACGGCAATTTCCGTCGGCCGTGTGATGACTTGTGTACTGGGCATGGTTGTCCGAAGAGAGCGGGAAATTCGGGAGTTTGTAAAGACGCCGTTTTACCGTGTGCTGGGTGCCTTTGAAATAGACGGCAATTCATTTGACGGTGAATGGCGGGGAGTAGAGGGCAGCCGTTATTTTCAGTCGCCTCTCCTTTATAAAGAAAACGGATTTAAGAAAAGAGAAACAGCCGAAGAGCTGATTGGAATTTTGACAGCGAAACCGCCTGTACAGGCGGTTATTGAAAGCATAGAGCGAAAAAAAGAGAACAAAAATCCTCCGCTCCTTTTTAATCTTGCGGAATTGCAGAACCAATGCGCCCGCTTACTGAAAATGAGCCCGGATGAAACCCTGAAGATAACGCAGGAATTATATGAGAAAAAGCTGGTCACATATCCAAGAACCGATGCCAGGGTGCTATCTGTCGCCATAAGTAAGGAGATCCATAAAAACATTTCCGGATTGAAGAATTATGTGCATGGAGCCGGATATGCAAAAGAAATTCTGGATCAGGGCACCTACAAAAACATAGGAAAAAGCCGCTATGTAAATGATAAAAAAATTACTGACCATTATGCCATTATTCCTACCGGACAGGGACTGCATACGTTGCAAAGCCTGACAAAGACTGCCCAGATGGTATATGAAATGATTGTCCAAAGATTTTTAAGTATCTTTTATCCTCCTGCTGTTTATCAGAAAGTCAGTCTGATAACCGTAGTAGAAAAAGAGCGGTTGTTCAGCAGCTTTAAAGTTTTATTGTCAGAAGGCTATTTGAAAATAGCACAGAATTCTTTCGCCCAGAAAAAAGAAGATTCGGATGAGAAAACCGGGGATGTTACCTATGATGTTTCCTTTCTGGAAAAATTAAAAGCATTGAAAAAAAATGGAATTCTTCCGGTTGACGGATTTACTGTCAAAGAGGGTGAAACCTCACCTCCAAAACGGTATACGTCAGGTTCAATGATCCTCGCAATGGAAAATGCCGGACAATTGATCGAAGATGAAGAATTAAGGGCACAAATCAAAAGCTCCGGGATAGGAACCAGTGCTACAAGAGCTGAAATCCTAAAAAAACTGGTCACAATCAAATATTTGTCACTCAATAAAAAGACACAGGTTGTTACTCCTGCATTGCTGGGAGAAATGATATTTGATGTGGTAAATGCTTCTATCCGTTCTTTATTAAACCCGGAACTGACAGCCAGCTGGGAAAAAGGATTGATGTATGTAGCTGACGGAGATATCACATCAGAAGAATATATGGCAAAACTGGAAAATTTCATTACATCTAGAACACAGGCTGTACTGCAGTTAAATAACCAATGGGCATTACAGCAATGCTTTGAGAATGTTAAACAGTATTATAAGAAAGGAAAGAGCAAATGAAACAAGTGAGCATTCATGAATTATTCACGGATCTGGAACAAACACTGGCAAAAGAAGTATTCGAAAATTATCTGTATCCATGGGAAGTGCTTCCCCATATTGGCAGATTTATCATTGAAACAGGAAAGACATTGCCGGAAGAAGAGTATACCTGCATCGGTGAAAATATATGGGCTTCCAAGTCAGCGAAGATAGCACCTTCTGCTTCTATTCATGGACCGGTTATCATAGGAAAGGATGCGGAAATACGACATTGCGCATTCATCAGAGGAAATGCCTTAATCGGCGAGGATGCAGTTGTGGGAAATTCGACAGAATTAAAAAATGTGATATTATTTAATAAGGTTCAGGTTCCCCATTATAATTATGTGGGAGATTCGATATTGGGTTACAAAGCACATATGGGTGCAGGTTCGATCACTTCTAATGTAAAATCCGATAAAAAGCTGGTGATCGTTAAGACCACCGAAGAGAAAATTGAAACAGGGCTTAAAAAATTCGGAGCTATGCTGGGCGATGAAGTCGAAGTAGGGTGTAATTGTGTACTGAATCCCGGAACGGTAGTCGGCAGATGCTCCAATATTTATCCGCTGTCCTCCGTAAGAGGCGTGATCCCTGAAAATAGTATTTATAAATCTAAAGACGAAATTGTTCGGAAAAAATAGATGTGTAAACAGGCTCTGTAAATCCAATCAAAATGGATTTACAGAGCCTGTTTTGTTTTATATAATAAAGTAACGTATTGCGCATAAAACCAGCAGATGCACCGGGTAAAAAAAGTAAAAAACATATTTTAAGGAAATTCCCCGTTTGCCATTGTATAAACTAATGGGAATAAAGGCAAGCATTGCCGGAGGCTCCCAATAAAGAGCAATACACCCGAATACAGTCTGCAATATTTTCTGATAACGGAATAAATATAAAATCAGGATAAGTATGATACCCCGGTAATCATAATCGGCCTGAAAGAGATAACCGACTCCGAGGCTTACGATTACTGTGACAGCGATAATATAAGGTTTATTCTGAAAGCGTTCCATCACCCACATAGCGAGGAATCCAAATAGCAGGGTAAACATCACGTTTTGATAACCAAACTCCAGGATAGAGCCATTAAAAGCAATATCAAAGGGAATTTCTGAAAGCAGTGCAAACAGAAAAAGCCGCAGAGCATATTTCTTTTTATCCGAGGTATGGAGAAATCCTTCCACCAGTAAAAAGCAAAAAATTGGAAAAGCAATTCTCCCGATAAAACGAAGGACATGATCTATTTCTGCAATCAATTGAATCTGCTCCAGAGGAAGAGCATTATATGCGCCTGCGTTATAAGAAACGATATAACCCTTCTCTAAGATTATTGCTCCGATATGATCAATCAACATAGTGATGATGGCAATTAATTTTAATGTACCGCCGCTAAGACAGGCAAATTTATTTTTCTCCATAATACATTGCACCCTTTCAGTTTTGATTGTTGACATTTATGTATTAGTGTGCTAGTATAACGATACACTAAAGTAGAAACTATAGAGGAAATTCTAAGTAAGTATATCATAAGTCATCGAATAATAGGACTGTTTTTTGAGAAAATATTTAATAGGCTATTTTGTATATCTTTCGTAAATTTTAATAATTGGGAAAACCTTATCTTTAGTTTCATCACATATGATAAGTAAAACAAAAGGAGAAATATCATGAAAATACTCATTACCACAGATTGGTATCATCCTGTTGTCAACGGCGTGGTAACGTCTGTATTGAATTTAAGCAGAGAGTTGTCGGACAAAGGGCATGAAATACGTATATTGACAATGTCTTCAAAAAAACATTCCTATTCGGAAAACAATGTGTATTACATGAAATCCGTTGACATAGGTAAGATTTATCCAAATGCGAGGGCAACAGTACCGACAGTATCTTATAAAGAAGAAATATTATCGGAATTAATCGCATGGCAGCCGGATATTATTCATTCACAATGTGAATTTATGACATTTCATGCGGCTATGAAAATCAGAAGAAAGTGCCGATGCCCGATTGTGCATACGTATCATACTGTATATGAAGATTATACGCATTACTTTTCACCAAATAGAACCGTTGGAAGAAAAGTAGTTGCCATTTGGAGCAAAAACTTATTAAAGAAAACAAACATAGTGGTTGTTCCGACCCAGAAGATGAAAGAGATTTTGGAGAATTATCAGGTTGCCACACCCATTCGTGTAATTCCAACCGGTATTGATTTGCAAAAATATGCTGTCAAGATTTCTCAGAAAGAAAAAGAAAGCATAAAGGAAAAGCTTGGTATTCCGCTGCACCACAAGGTATTGGTGAATGTAGGACGTTTGGCAAAGGAAAAAAATCTGGATGAGATTTTGGAATATATATACCGGATGGGACAAAAAGATATTACGCTGTTATTGGTGGGCGATGGTCCTTATAGGGAAAAACTGGAAGAACAGGTGCAGCTTTTAAGCTTGAAAGAACAAGTAGTATTTACGGGGATGATTTCTCCTGATGAGATACCCATATATTATCAGCTGGGAAATGTGTTTGTCAGTGCTTCGAATAGTGAGACCCAGGGCTTGACATATTTGGAGGCATTAGCCAGCGGAATTCCGGTAT
>Ga0153983_1000309_pt1 | contig 12785 bp, 9 predicted proteins | sample TSGA067MetaG_FD_104693 | JGI IMG/M metagenome (GOLD analysis project Ga0153983, IMG submission 104693) | Attine ant fungus gardens microbial communities from Georgia, USA - TSGA067 MetaG | ecosystem: Host-associated > Fungi > Mycelium > Unclassified | place: USA: Georgia, Alexander Wildlife... | reverse complement strand
TTGCAGAAAGTTGGATAAAGGCATTTGGATGCAGTGCTTTAAGATTGAACGTATCAGCAACCAGAAGATTGCGCCGTAAAATTTTCTCAAAGCGTTCTCTTTCATTCATATAGAGGGGCAAGAGTTTTACCGCCGATCCAACTAAATACAAAACATACTGATAGCTGGTGATTTGCAATGTTTTCTTTGCATCCATAATATCGCCGTTCATCTCATAGGCACTCGCCAATGCCATTTCATCCTGACTGATGGGCTGCATAGTATCGTCAAGCAAATCAATAACCTCGTTTGGCCGGTTCAGCAGCAGATTGAGCATGGCTTCCATAGAATTTGCCTGTCGGTTCAAATTAAACTCTTCACTCTCTGTCTTTATCCTCCTGCAAAGAGTAAGAGCTTCTTCTAAAATCGTTGTTTGGGCATCACGTTCTTCTGCAAGCATATAATGATTTGTCATCAATATCACCATTTGCAGCAGAAGCGGAAAGCAAGCGTAATATTTCTTGATGATTGTGTGTATTTCAGCCATGACTTCAATGAAAGGCTTTTTAGAAAAGTCGGCAGATAATTTCTGGTAAAGCACGCAAATATCTTCTTTCGCCATTTGCGGAGTATAACCCATCAATTCATCAATGCTGATGTTAAAATATGTTGCAAGCTGCGGCAGGAACGCAATATCGGGATAGCTTTGTTCGGTTTCCCATTTTGAAACGGACGCCTTAGAAACTCCGATATAGTTTGCAAGCTCATCTTGTGTAATCCCTTTTTCTTTTCTTTTATTTACAATAGTTCTTGCGATATTAATCTCTTTCATAAGAACACCTCCAATTATATTGTACTGAAAGTGAAGAAAACAAACAATGGATTTATAGTTGATTTTCGTTAAAAAAATCAACCTATGGGAAACTTTACATTGCAAATATCTGATTGTTTTTCTAAACACCCGGCAATTCATGCAGAAAAGAAAAGGTGCCGAAATGGCACCTTTGTAAATTGTTTCAATCCTTGGTTTTAATAATTGGCTTCCGGTATGCGTATCAATTTCAAATCAGTGTCCGCTGCTAACAACTTCCCTAAAGATTCTACACCTAATATTTCGGTATTGGTATGACTGCCAATCAGTAGATTCATCTCCTTAAGCTGTGCATATTGCTGTGAATATAATACATATTCACCTGTAATGTAAGTATCACAACCTTCATCCACCGCAATCTTCATATCCCCGGTCATATTACCGCCGCCGGTTGTAATGCACACCTTCTGTATCAGCCTATCATTATTTTTGAATTGTCGCACGGGCTCCTGCAGTACATCTGCCAGCAATGCAGAAAACTGTTCAAAAGATACTGGGTTTTCCAGTTTCCCTATTCTGCCGGCAAAAAAATAGTCTTGATAAGGGATTACCTTTTGACAATTCATTAATCCTAAGACGGATGCCAGGGAAGCATTCGTACCGAAATCCGCATCATCTAACGGAGCATGGAAAAAGGCATGGATGATACCTGTTTCTTCCAGCAAAGAATTACATTTTTCTTTTAATCCAAATACAAATTCCCATGAATCGTGATGTGTAAGTAGAAAATCAACGCCTACTTCCTTGCACTTTAAAATTGTGTCCGATGTTATATTTGTTGAAAAGCCAACTTTTTTTATTTCCTTCTGCTTTTCATTGAAAAAGCCCCATTCATCCTGCTTATTATTTAATTTATCAGCATCGAATAAACTTAACAGTTTTGTTTTTACATCTATAAATCGCATAGGATTCCTCCATCTAAAGTACGCTGTATTGTCTTATCTCCTATTTCTGGTCTTATACCTCATATACCTTTTCTGAGCTCACCGGTCGGGTTTCAATCATTTTAAAAGTTGTTTTTGAATATACGGCAATAATAGCTGAAATTCCTGCCGAACCCAGTACAACAATCCATGGTAAATCAATAAACTGTTCGAAGAGCACGCCATAAAGTGCTTGCCCGACAGGCTGGGCACACATGGAAATTGCCATTAGAAAAGAAAGAACCTTCCCGGTCAGCTCCACAGGGGTCTGGCTTTGGGCAAAAGCCAGCATCTGTACGCTAAACAATGTAGCACATACCATTATTATAAAGCTTACAGCTGTGATCACCAAATAGCTTCCAAATGCAGGGATATGAAGGAACAGAGTCAGCCCCATGGGAATAATGCCTATGGCACAGATCAGAAGTAACATATAGGAACGGCGTATATCCAATTTTTTGCCCAGTACACCGGCAAGAATTCCCCCGGCAAGTCCTCCGGCGGCCAATGCTCCCTGCGAAATTCCATAAAGCTGTTCACTCATGCCAAGATACTGGGTAACCAGTACCGGAAGTCCAATCACAAGCATAGAGCTTAAGAAGAGATTAAAGCCGCAGATAAGAACAATGGCTTTAGCTAAAATAGGCCGCTCTTTCAGAATAAACCGGGCACTGTCACTTAAGTCACTTTTGACAATCGCAAAGACACCGCGCCGATCATTTCTCGGTTGATGAGGAATGCGGATAAATAATTCCATAACAGCAGCAAAGAAAAAACAAAAAACGCTGACTGTCAATATCGGAAAAAGCCCATAAGCAGCATAAAGCATTCCGCCAATAACCGGTCCTAAAAGCCCGGAAAAGGATTGCACAAGATTAACGACAGCATTTGCAGTAACAAGCTGCTCTTCTTTTGCAAGCAAAGGCAGGCTGGCCTGCACAGAAGGAGAATAAGCACCCTGTATGCCGTAAAGCGCCATCATCAAGATGACTACCGGCAGGACAGGGGATGATACATTATCGCTGATCAAAATATATGCCAGAATCAATCCTGATGTAAAAAAATCCAACACTACCATAATACGCTGCTTATTAACCCTGTCCGCAATAATACCGCCGATCGGCGACATGATAATCATCGGTAGAAAGGATGTAGCCGAAACAATACCAAACAAAGCAGCGGAACCGCTTAGTGTTAAAATATAAAGCGGCAGCGCAAAGCGCAGAATGGCATTGCCAAATAAAGAAATAATCTGTCCGATGACGACCAGGGTGAAATCTTTTTGGAATAAAGGCTGTTGTTTTTGTTCGTTCATAATGTCTCCTGTTCTTAAATTTTAGTCAACGCAATACTCATATATCTATTTATATTGATCAAAGAGTCCGCAAAGTTTGTAAAAATTATGTTTCATTTCATCGTCAAATAAATCAATGCCGATCCCTCTTAGCATATCTTCACAAAGGCTGACTCTCCTTTTTATGGATTCAAGCCCAATATAATGAATCATGGGATTCAACCATATATTTATCAGCAGCAGAATTACCTCTGCCAGCTCATCAGGGTATTGTGTCTTTATGGAACCGTCAGCGATTCCCTCTTCAATAATTGGTTTCACATAAAACGGAGCGGCTTCCATGTAAATATTCTGCATTTGCATGGCCAGCATTTGAGGACTCTTCAGCATGTTGGGCGCAGTATTAAATACTTCTGCCTGATGGGGCTGTTCAAGTGAAAATAAAATCAGCCTGCGCAGCTTTTCAAGACCGCTTAGATGTCCGTTTTGGTTTATGAAATCCGTAAGCTGCCTTTCGTGTCCCTGATAAAGACGGTTTATAACCGCTACCAGAATATCTTCCTTAGACTTAAAATGGTGATAGATAGCCCCCTTAGTCAGTCCGCCAAGATGATTAATAATCTCCTGTATGGAAGTATGTTCATAGCCTTTCTCTAAAAAGAGTTTTAAAGAAACATCTAAAATCCGGTTGATGGTTTCTTCGGGATATTTATTGCGTGCCATTTTTACCTCCCTGTTAGTATATAGTTTTGACTTTTTATTTGTCTCAATATACATACCGTTGGTATGTATATTGAAGCATAACATATCTATCAGTAAATAGCAAGCTGCAATAACAAAACTTTACAAAAAAGATACTAAAAATGTCATTTAGGAAAATGGCAGCGGAGGTCAAAATTTTATAAAATAAATACATCAAAACTGTGGAGGAGAAAAAAATGTTAAGAGTCAATCATTTGTATAAGAGTTACCAGACCGGGTCAGCAATCTATGAAGTGCTGAAGGATGTCTGCTTTGACGTAAAGGAAGGTGAATTTGTAGCTGTTATGGGGCCATCGGGAAGCGGAAAAACGACTTTACTGAATTGTATTTCCTGCTTTATTCCTTACGACCAGGGAGAAATTTTACTGGATGACAAGAAGCTCTCTGCTTTAGACGAAACGAAGATCGCTAAGGTAAGAAATGAAAAATTGGGCTTTGTATTCCAGGATTTTATGCTCCTTGACGGTCTGACTGTCTTTGAAAATGTTTGTGTCCCTAAGGTCATAAAAAAGGAAGCTTATCAGCCGATGGAAGCAAAAGCGAAGAAACTTCTGTCGATGTTTGGAATCGAAGAGATTGCCAATAAATATCCCGCAGAAATATCCGGCGGTCAAAAGCAGCGGACGGCAGTGGCAAGATCGCTGATGAACAATCCCCGGCTGATTTTGGCAGATGAACCGACCGGAAATCTGGATTCCCGTTCCTCAGAAGCAGTGATTGGTGCATTCCTGGAGGCTCAGAAGAGCTTACATGCTACAACATTTATGGTAACCCATGATAGCTTTTCCGCCAGCTACTGCAACCGGGTAATTGTGATGAAGGACGGAAAAATTCACCGGGAGCTTATCCGCAAAGGACTGCGCAAAGAATTTTTAGAAGAACTGCTGGATGAATTAAGAGAATTAAACGGAGGGGAATAAAATGACACTGAATCATTTGTTTGGAAAACTAAAATCACAGAACAAAAAAGAATATCGGCAATTTCAGTTTTGCATAATATTAGCAGTATTGCTTATTACTTCTTACCTTACGATTCTCTTTAGTCCGCTGGTACAAAATGCCCTTCCGGAAGGAGGAGACAGCAGAAAACAGGTATATCTTATATTTGGAATTGCCGTTTTGGGATGTATTGTATTCTCTATCTATGCCGCTTCTCTTTTTCTTCGTTATAAAAGTAAAGAAATCGGGACATTTATTGCATTAGGTGCGGATAAGAGACATATCGGCAACGCCTTACTTGCAGAGGTAAGTAAAATTATAGCGGTTTGCTCCGCAGCCGGTATCCTCTTAGGTGCTCTTCTTGGTCTGGTTGTGGGAAAATGTTTCGAGTGGATCGCCAGTAAGGCAAATGATCATCATTTTGCATTTACCTCAACAGGCATCCTCAGTTCTCTGCTATTTTGTCTGGCATTATATCTATGTATTATCATTTTGTCAGTCCGTTTTACAAAACGCACAAATATTATGGAAATTATCAATGAACAAAGACGGCAGGAACCATTAAAGGGGATGATTACAAAACGCTATTTATGGAGTGGCATTGTACTCACTCTTCTGGGAATGGGTATCGCTATCATCCTTCCCAGCATTTCCGCAAACATATTTCGCCATTTTCTGGGTTCCTGGACAAACCTGTTTTATTTGCTGACAGTTATCGGATTGTATCGTATTATGGTATATTCCATTGCTGCACATAAAAAGGGCAAAAAGCCGCAAAAGTATTATGACCATATTATTACATATGGCATGCTGAAATTTCAGGGTGCTTCCATTGTCCGCAATATGCTTGTTATTGCTCTCTTGCTCATTGGTGGTCTGTTTGCCGCTTTTTATGCACCTTTACAAACAATGGGCACAAGCAGCCTGTATGACAGTTACGAAGCCGGATATTCTTATTTTTATCCGGAAGCTGCAAATGAACTCACAAAAAGCGATTTGGATGAGTTGGGAGAAAACTACCAGGTGATCATCGAAAATTATCGGGAAGCTGAACTGATCCAGGTCATTGGAGATGGTATTGAGTGGGATGCTAATGAAAAAGGGGATTTGGTGGAAGATCACTATGACGAGTTCGCCCTGTATGATTGCATCAGTACCAGCGGATACGAAACTTTAACCGGAAAGCAGCTAGATATCCCGGAAGGCCAGTATTTGATGGTACAGAAAATAGATGCTTATGAAAATGTATTTCATCATTTTGGTGACATGCATAAATTGTACAGCGGTGACATGCAAGCTTCCCTGTCTTTGGAATATATGGGAACTGAAGTTTGCTCCTCTCTTGTGGTAGAGAATGGATTTGGTACAAATTCCCGGTTTATTCTCAATGATCAGGATTATCAAGCATTAAGAGCCGGATTACCCGAAGAACGGTTCATCCGTCAGGTGTTTTTTGATACGGTGGAAAATAAGAATGCAATTCTTTTTTCACAGGAGTTATATCAGGAATATGCACTGCGGGCTTCAGAAGATATGAAGGTTGTTGCTTTATATGATCCATGCGAAGAAGAACGGGTCGGAAAGGAATATACCTATACAGAGAAGGCGGTTTTCGATCCTTATAATCCGATAAAAGAAGTAAACTGGCAATATCAGCCAATCTTTGTCCAATTGCAATCCGAAAATTTTGTGATGTCTCTTGCAGTGAGGTTCCTGCTTTTCATCTATGTTGCTGTCATCTGCTTAGCTGCAACAGGTATTATTTCGTATACCAGAAGTAAAAATATTACTATCAGAAATCAACAGGTATTTGCCGATATCGAAAAGCTGGGAGCCAATCATGCATATCTTAAAAGCCTTTTAAAGGAGCAAATACAAAAAATTTATATCCTTCCTACCACTATTGGATGTTTGGCAATCTTCGCCTTTATGGTATTAATTCTTTGGCAAAACGATGGCCACTTTGATTTGAATGACTGGAAGATCCTCGTTATTATACTTATCTTCAACCTGCTTATAGCCGGATACCAGTATGTGCTATACCGCCTTTCTATGAAAGAAGCCGTGAAAACGTTAGGGATTTAAAAGCAGCAATCCATGTGGTATACTATTTACAGTCAGCTATAAGAGCATCCATGCTCCTTGTCAGCCGGCTGTAAGCATGCTGAATGGAAGGGCGAAGACAAGATGTTGGAAATTGTATTGTGTGATGATGAGAAATATTTGCGTACAGATTTGAAAAAAATTATTGAACGGGAACTGGATTTGTGTGGTCACACCTGCCGCATTACAGAATTTGACAGCGGCGAGACTCTAGTCCGTACCCTTGACGCAAAGACGTATGATATTTACTTTTTAGATATAGAAATGAAAGAGTTAAACGGATTGGAAACTGCAAAACGCATCCGGCAAAAAACGGATTCCGGTGAAATTATTTTCGTTACCTCACATCCTGATTTTGTATTTCAGGGCTATGAAGTTCGGGCATTAAATTATATCCTAAAGCCCTGTGAAGAGAAAAAGATTATCTCTGTACTATATGATGCCTTAAAACAATTGGATCTGTCAAAGGAAAAGTATTATCTGATCGAACAGCGTTCCGGCACTATCAAACTGCCTTTATCCAAAACCAAGTATTTTGCCAGTGAACGCCGCTTTGTCAAAGCAGTTACAACGGACTTCGCACATACTTTTTACGGAAAATTAAATGAGATAGAATCCCAGCTTCCGGATTTTTTTATCCGTATCCATAACCGCTGCTTAGTTAACTTAAACTTTATTGAATCCATAGACGGGGATTCTGTGCTCTGTGACGGAAAAAAGCTGCAGGTCAGCCGTTCCTGTAAGCAAAACCTTTCCATTGCGTTTGCAAAATATATGCTGAAATAAGACAAAATAAGGGAGAACCTTTTTTATGCTGACACTCATTTACATTTTAAACATTATTACTTATTTTACCTATGGTTATTTTTTCTTTTTATTGTTAAAATCCTTTCTCCCTATGCATGATTCGAAATTGATCAGATTCTTTGGATATCTGGTCTGTAATGCTATCACGGGTGCTATTATCTATCCCAATGATCCTGTCAATGTAGCCGGATATTTCCTTTTGTTTATCCTTTATATGTTTCTCTTTCACAAGGGAACATGGTATGCCAAACTATCCACAGTCCTGATTTTCTACCCGATTGTTGTCAGCATCAATTATCTTACGGAAGATTTTGGGCGGCTGATCTGGCTTTCCGGCAACGGAGAGATGTCTCTCTTGTTTGAGGAAATACTGCATTCCGTTACTCTTTCTTTGCGCATCCCATTCTGGCTTTTACTATGGTACTTCTGTAAGAATTTGATCCCCTTGGTAGCGGGGACATTAACTTTTCGTATGTGGATGATTCTGGATATTATCTGCCTTACCTCTTTTGTCGGAATTTTGACTATAATCATCTATGCACCTGAAAACACCTGGATTACCTATCCGGCCTGTCTGTCCAATATCCTTGCTAATTTTGGCTGCATCTACTTATCAGCCTATATTGCCAATACTATCAAAACCGATTTGGAACTGGAAAACCTGAAATATCAGCAATCTTATTATAATGAGCTAGAGCAAAACCAGCAAAATATGAGAAAGCTCAGACACGATATGCAGAATCACTTAAGTGTCATTAGTATCTTTTTTCAAAACGAAAATAAAGAACAGGCAGAAGTATATTTTCAAAAGCTTTCCGATGAGATCACGGCAGCAACCCATACCTTCTGTCAAAACAGCATTGTCAATGCAGTTTTAAACAGCAAATACAATCTTGCCATGCAGCATGAAATTGATTGTTTTTTCAATATTGACCTGGATAATCTGATTAGTATGGATGACATCAGCCTGTGCTCCCTTTTTGGAAATACACTGGATAATGCAATTGAAGCCAATTTAAAAATACCGGATCTTTCTTATCGCTCTCTTTCTGTCAAGGCAAGATGCAGCAATAAATTTTTCAGCTATGAAATCTCTAATGCAAAAGAAAATGAAATTATCACCGCAAGAAAAAAAATTCTTACTGATAAGGCCAATAAAAAGTCCCATGGGTTCGGGCTGCTAAATGTAAAAGACATTGTCCGTAAGTACAACGGCACAATGGATATTTCCTTTACGGACAATTCCTTTACAATTACTATTTTAATACCACTTTTCTGAAATTTTTCTTTCCTCTCTTTAAAATGATTCCATCACCAGATAAACTGTCTTTCTCTATTTGCTGCTTAATATCTGTTACCTTTTCTCCGTCAATTGCAACGCCGCCCTGTTCAATTGCCCGTCTGCCTTCCGAACGGGAAGGTACAAGACCGCTTGTTACCAGTAAAGTAATCGCGTCTAAATTTCCTTCTGCAAGGTCTGCTTCAGTTAATATCGTAGTTGGCATATTTTCTGCATTGCCACTGGAGAATAAAGCCTTTGCCCCTTCTTGTGCCTTTTTTGCCTCTTCTTCCCCATGCACCAGACCGGTCAATTCATATGTTAATATCTCTTTCGCCTCATTTAGCTGGCTGCCTTCCCATTTTTCCATCACGTCAATCTGTTCCAGTGGTAAAAAGGTAAGCATGCGGATGCATTTTAGCACGTCTGCATCGTCCACATTTCTCCAATATTGATAAAAATCAAAAGGTGAAGTTTTATTCGGATCCAGCCATACCGCACCGGATTGGGTTTTTCCCATTTTCTTTCCTTCCGCGTTTAAAAGCAGAGTAATGGTCATGGCATAGGCATTTTCACCCAGCTTGCGGCGAATTAATTCCGTACCGCCCAGCATATTGCTCCATTGATCATCTCCCCCAAACTGCATATTACAGCCGTATTTTTTGTAGAGCACATAAAAATCATAGCTTTGCATAATCATGTAATTAAATTCAAGGAAGCTTAATCCCTTTTCCATTCTCTGTTTGTAGCATTCTGCCGTCAGCATCCGATTAACACTAAAATGTGAACCGACTTCCCGCAGCATATCCACATATTTCAGCTCTAACAGCCAATCGGCATTATTGACCATTAGTGCTTTCCCATCAGAAAAATCAATGAACCGGCTCATCTGCTCTTTAAAACGGTCACAATTATGCTGAATCGTTTCCGGCGTCATCATCTGCCGCATATCCGTTCTTCCGGAGGGATCACCAATCATCCCGGTTCCTCCGCCCAATAAAGCAATCGGTTTGTTCCCGGCCATTTGCAGACGCTTCATCAGACAAAGTGCCATAAAATGCCCTACATGAAGACTGTCTGCCGTAGGATCAAATCCAATATAAAAGGTTGCCTTTCCGTTATTGACCAATTCTTTAATTTCCTTTTCATCCGTTACCTGGGCAATTAAGCCTCTTGCCTGTAATTCTTCATAAATTCCCATTCTATTTTCTCCTTGTTCTTCTATTTTTAAATAAAAAAACCCGTCCTTATATAATATAAAGGACGAGAATCAATCTCGCGGTACCACCTTTTTTCATAGTCGGCTCACGCCGCCTATCTCAGAAAGTACAGTATTTTATACGATACTCTTGCACGGTAACGTGTGCAGCTTCCGTCGCAGCCTACTCAAATTCCTTTCGGTACGAAGCTCAAAGATGTATTCATAATCAAATCCACATGCACCTCTCATCAACCGGTAACTTTCTGTACGCTTCCGCAATTACTACTTGTTCTTATCATTGCTTTTCAATTCACTAAATTAACCATAGTATACAAATAGTATTTGTCTTTGTCAAGAGTTTTAAATTAAGTACTGAAACTTCATAGTTGGGCGGGTATCCAATTATATATTTGTCACACTCTGCAATTGCTCAATTTGCTTCTTTAATTCCTGCTCTTTTTGCCGGAACAGCAGTTCCTTGCTGTATTGAAGATATTCTTTGGAACCATGAGTTTGGATAAATTCCATGGCGGCATTGTTTCTTGATATACTTGTCACAAAGACAACCATCTCCTGCTCTTTTCCAAATGACTTTTCTAAAAAAGCGAATCCGTTAGACAGCGCTTGCGAAGTCTGTTCGATCATCTGCTTTTTCTGCCGGAGTTCGTTTTGAAATTGTTCGTTCATCTTTTCAAACTCCAGCTCCGGCTTTGTTAGACGCTCTTTTTTTATCTCCAGAAAATAGTCTTCCAGTTTCCTGATGACCTTTTTTTCCCGAATTTCTTCTTCCTGCTTGACAATCCCGGTATCGATCTTTACCTGCAGCCTTTGTTTTTTGTCCTTAATAAATTCTCCGATCGCCTCGGTGTTTCCGCGGGAATATAAGAAATCTCTGCATTTTAGCAGTGCCTGATGCAGGTCTGTGATAAAATCTTCCGATGTCTTATAGTCTGTCCAATACTCTTGTAATCTGCCTAACAGCAATCCTGTTATCGTCAGTCGTTCATCAAAGTCCGCATTCTGAGCAAGCCGGATACGCATTTGATATTTTTCTTCTGAAAGAGTTCCTTCCAATATTTCCATTACCTTATAATCCGTCTTGTATTTCTTATACAACTGATAATATGCGACAAAATCTCTGGCGATTTCAGGCTGCTGGAGATATTGCTTAGCTAACTCCTCTGTGACCGGTACGTTTAATTCCTCATAGCTTTTCATGATTTGTGATAAATCTTCCCAGCCTCTGGCCGTTACAAATAATTTCCCATCTGCTGTTTGCTCGATATAGTAAAAGTGATTATTTTTTATATTCAAATAGGAGATAATGGCGCCATGTATCTGATTGTCATACGCATATTCTTTCCACGTATCATAATCAGCCTCCACAGAGATCATTTTTACCCTGTCCAGAGTAGCCACATCAAATTCATGAACAGATTTGTTGTATTCCGATGGATTTCCGGCAGTTACAATCACCCATCCGTCAGGCACTTTATGGCTTCCAAAAGTCTTATATTGTAAAAACTGCAGGATCGTCGGTGCCAGTGTTTCCGAAACGCAATTGATTTCATCAATAAATAAGACGCCCTCCCGGTGCCCTGTCCGCTCTATGCACTCGTATACCGAGCCAATGATTTCACTCATGGTATATTCCGTCACGCTATAGGTTTTTCCACCGTATTCTTTGGTTTCTATGCGGGGCAATCCAATTGCACTTTGTCTGGTATGATGTGTAATCGTATAGGACACCAATCCGATGCCGCATTCCCTGGATATTTGTTCCATAATCGCTGTCTTACCAATTCCGGGAGGACCAACCAGAAAAACCGGACGCTGTCTCATAAGCGGAAACAGATAGTCTCCCCGGTTATTTTTTCTGGTGTATGCTTTGATTGTATTACAGATTTCCATCTTTGCGTCCTTAATATTCATAGACTCCTCCGTCTAACAGTAATTTTACCGCCCATGCAGGAGTTTCCTGCCAGAGCTGTTTTTCTTTCAAAAAAACAAAAGCGGTTTCATAGTTCGGCTTTTTTTTAGGGTAAATCCCATCCCCATCCGTAAAATACAGAAGCGCCTTTAAATTGCGGATTTCTTTCTTCCTCTGTAAATCCTCAATATAAGTAAATACCGGACGAAAATCCGTGCCACCGCGCCCTTGAATCTTAATATGCTTCATGTAATTCTTCCACTCATCTTCATTCGTTATTTTCACCGCTTCCTGAATATAGCAGTCACACTGCAGCAGATACACATTCATTCTTTTGAAAAAATGATCTTTTCCATTTAATATCCCATAGGTCTCTTCCATAAATCTTAGTACTGTTTCTTTCGAACAGGAACTTGAGGTGTCAATAGCTATGACCAGCTCCTCCAGCTTATTCATCTCGCTATATTCCAGATGTTCCAGTAGAGGCATATTTCCATAAAGCTGCATGCCATAGCTATAGAGAATATAATCAAAGCTCTCCATATCTAACTGGATTTCCTCACGGGAAATAAAAAACCGTCTCAAAAATCTACGATAATCATACCTTTTCTCTTGCTCAAGTGCCAACTCCTCTTTCTTATTTCCCTTCTGGATCCCGGCCTGGGAAGAAAGACCCGTAGGATTTTTACTGGCATAC
>Ga0153983_1000307_pt1 | contig 12820 bp, 9 predicted proteins | sample TSGA067MetaG_FD_104693 | JGI IMG/M metagenome (GOLD analysis project Ga0153983, IMG submission 104693) | Attine ant fungus gardens microbial communities from Georgia, USA - TSGA067 MetaG | ecosystem: Host-associated > Fungi > Mycelium > Unclassified | place: USA: Georgia, Alexander Wildlife... | reverse complement strand
TTGCCGTTCCCTTCTCTTTCTGGTCTGTATTTATCCTAACTAGGTATTGTGACTACGTTACAATGTGGTAACACTACTTGTAACTAAGAGTGACTAGTTAAGTGACAGTCCAGTGACAGAAGTGCTAAGGGTGACAAGTTGAGTCAGTGTCCTAATAATGGGTTAGTCTGATGTTGTCCCATTTGGCACAGGTCCAAAAATAGAAAGAAAGATAGTCCGAGATTTCTCCAAAGAGTCCTGTCTGTTTTGTGAGTCCATTGTCTTTTAGAGTCCTCAGACATTATCTGATGCATTACTGCATGATAATGTCCTCGTCTAGCATTGCCAACATTTCGTCTACTAACCACTCATTATCAGACCATGGCTGATAATAGTTATAGTCCCACTCGATGTTCATAACAAGTAACAGACTTAGATAGATAGGCCGTTGATTGCAAATAAGCATTGATGGTATCAAATCAGTTATATAAATAACACCTCAGACATGACTTAGAGGTTTGGGACTGTGGTTGGAGTGTACTAACACTTGACAAATAACTAAGGAGTTCTAAATCACAAGCTAACAATAGAGAGAAGACCAATAAAGGATAAAGAAGATTCTAGAAGGAAACAGCAGTGGGGATGCATCATTGATAGGAAGGAAACAGGAGAGAGATGCATAATCAGTAGGATTTTGGGAGGACTGAGAACAAGAAAGAGTCAAGGGAATCCTGAAAGTAGTAATAGTTTCCTTTTTATATTTTATTCCTTGAGTTTCAGGGCTTTGTAATAACTTTAAATATAGTATCCAGGGCAGGATGAGGAGAAAAAGAAAAGGAACCTCTTGGTACTTACTTCTATCATCACTGCCTCTGGAATTATGAAATGCAAAACTACTGAGTGTAAGAATTTGGAGTTAGTAGGATATCTTGAGAAAAACACAGAATATACCCAGAACTTGATCTAGAGAGAAATAGCAGATACAACTCAGGCAGGCTTTAAAGAGGACAACAGGCTGGAAAAGCTTGGCTAGGGTGTACACTTGGATTGCATCACACCTATAAGGTTCAGAGTTGGAGATGTAGACAAGGGAGCAACTAAGCATGGAGAGTCCATGAGTGATCAACTAACTGTATTTTCCAGAGGAGCTTTTGTCACAGTATGTAAAGGTTGACACCTTAGGGAGGCTATGTGATGACAATCTAGGGAGATCTTATATTTATTTTATAACAACCTACCTATATTTTACTGGAGCTGTGTATAATTTCTATTTTCTAATTATTTATAACCTTCATTTTTGATTATCTCCCCTCAAACCTTTAGTGTGCAATTGGGAGCTGGTACCATGTCTTATTATTTGTCCCAGTGTGCAATTCCCTTTTGCACCCTTTCACTGTTACTAACAAAGATGAGGTGTTTCTACTCTATATGATATGATATCTTGGATGTAAGTTAATCCTAGTTCTTTGTAAGGTTTTATTAAGAATAACATAAGCTAGGTGCTACATGAACACCAGGATGGAGCCTATTGTTCCAAATATAAACAGGATTCTTATTATTTTTGGATTGGCCAATGGAGATAATTCCCTAGGTCACAGGATTGTCATGAGTTACTTTGACCATAACTAAAGAATATGACATGGACTAGAATTAAACCCTGGACTGATAAAGACTTGTGTAATAAATAAGTACAAATAGCAGATATCTGTATATATAGTATAGCAGAATCAAGCAAGGACTCTATTGAGTTCTCTTCTAATCCTAAAGAACTACTTAGACTAAACCCTAGTCTAGGTTCTTAAGTCAGTTGCTGACAAAAGAACTTGATACCAACCTCTGAACACTGTTTGTTTTGAACCCTATCCAATCTCTTATCTCATCACTGATTGACTCTTGACAATCATTACAATTATTAGTCACCTCCATATATAGCTAGGCCCTTGGCTTAAGGAAACTTGATAGTCAGTTAGAGACTATTGGTGGCAGTGTGGTACCAAACCCAGGTATCATACTCAGGACCTGACCTGATCAGTGGGCAGTATTTAGTAAACTACATTTTCACTGTATAAACCTTATACTGTGCTCCATTGTGAGTGGTACATGCAGAGGAGTAACAGTTATCTCTTAAAGAGCTATCTAGATTCTGGATCCTCCCTGTTGAGGTGATAGTGTAACCCTAGTGTTAGGGCAGTAGTCAGTAGGGAAGTAGACATCTAGCTGGGTGAAGATCTTGTATCCCAGCACATGTAATAGTAAAATAGCAGGATTCAACATTACCTCTGTATGTCATGACTTGGTAAAAACAGCTAAGTTAATATTTATTTTCTTTTCTATTTTCTTTTCTTTTATTTTTCTTATTGATGGACACATGAGAAAAAAGTGACTCATAAGGAAGTGCTGAAGAGGCTGTTAGTACTAGGGGTTTTCCTGTTTTCTTTTTAAATTGAAGTTCCCCAACTATTGTCTAGGTAGTGGTGAATATAAAAGATTTTAATAAATAAAGTATATGATCTCCTAAAAAAAGCATCCTAGTTAACACCATGTATCAGCACAGTGTCCCTCGTGCAAATTCATGGGGAAATGAATTCAGAAGTTGAAGGTGAAAGGAAGTTGTAAAATTGAAATTCTGCCAATGTATCATAGTAACAGTGATATTTGAAATCTGATTCTCAATTCTAGACTACTGTCTTGGCCCTATGCCTAAGTCCTGTCTGCCTGGTATTGCCCTAATGTTCTGTTTCAAAGTTGTTCTTATAGTAGTACTCTCTGGCTATGTGATTAGACTATCCTCACAGTAGTACTCTTGACTATGTGATCAGATATGAGACTTTGAATCCTCCCTATATAACTTGACTCCCTAGTAATTCTAAACCCTGTCTTAGAGCTCCTATAATGTTGTCCCTGTAGCTAAGTCACTTGTCCTGTAGTCTCTTTGGTTTGACTCAGTCTTGAGTCAAAGCAACTTAATCACTAATCTGATAACTCTAAAAATAGATTTCCACTTTGAAAACCTAAATAAAGAAAAGAGGTAACCAAGATTGCTTGCCCTCTTCCTACTAAGTAGGGGTTTCTATAGGTTTAGAGAAATACAAAATAAATATATGAAAAAATAGAGAAAATAATAAACCCAGTCATAATCTATTATTACAATAATTGTTCCAGTAGTGATAGGAAATCCTGTGCCTTCTTGTCTTTTCTCGATTATTTCCTATTAGTTTTGCTAGGTCTGTTCTGCCCTTGCCGAGTTACCAGGTTGCCTACCACCAATCCCATGGTGGTCTCCCTTTTTCTCTGACTTATCTTAGTGACTTAGGACCTGACTTTTTCCTTTCTTGCCTAGGGAGTTTTAAGTGTTGTTCCTATAGCCTCCTGAGGCTCTTTGTTACTCCTTTGTTTCTGATCATAGTGAATCAGTTTTGATGTGCTCCTATTCTTAGCCATCACTGATTAAGTGATGCCATGGCTATTCTTATTTCCTGCCAGGCCACCAGTCCTGTTCCTTTGTGATAGGTGTCTTTTTGGACTTTTTCACATAAGGCTTCTTTCTCCTGACTAAGCTACTATTCTCAGCAATGATGCCATGGGGCTGCAGGCTTGACTACACTGGTTCTCAAGTGATTAGCTTGTTGGTGGTAGCAACCTTATGTCCCCAGGTATACTGCTATATAGTTAGGTAGCTAAGCTAGCTTTTGATAGTAAAGTCCTCTGTGTCTTCTCTGCTACCTAGCAGGTGATTTGTAGCAACTTAGCCTGAGATGACTTAATCACCCTCCAAGTCTGAGTTGACAAGGAGAACTTGATAGAGTTTCCATTTAATTCTCTATACTATATATACAACTACTATCATGGCTATGCACTTCTTTTCCTATAGTCCTCATATTACTTGTCATATGACTACCCTGTCATGTGTTGTGATTGTGACCTGTGACTAATGTCACACCTTTTTTTTTGTGACTATGACATAACTCCTTTTCTATGCTTTACCTTTATAATAGTGATTTAGCTAAATAAAAGAAAAAGAAAATAGAAAATGACTTAGCTATTTTTGCCAAACTATGACATGATTCTATCTTAGTCCTGTTTTTGGGGTGTAAAGTCATAAAATTTGTTTAAATTTAGGCCTGAATATATTTCAGGCCTCATACCATATACCTAAAGTGTAACTGGAATTTTAAAGGAGATAGTCTTGTTGTACGCTATATTATTACAAGTTTCCAGTACTACTTCCAACTTTTGCAAGCTAATGGGGGATATACTATCCTCTGACTATAGATCACAGACATTATACTCTATAGTCCTAAGGAAAAATCCAATTTGGGAGTCCTTTTTCCCTTCTTACTTGAAGAAACAGGATCAGGGATTTTCTCAATTGACATGCTATTCACATTGACATTCTCAGGAGAGATGTTAGGAAAGCTAACTCTAAGCTGGAATTAAGCCAACTGCTCTTTATCAGCGTTAAACAAAGAGAACTTATTAGAGTTCTCGTTGTATTAGATCTATCTGTCATATGACAGAAAATAATAATTTAATAAAATAATTTCTTTTATATTTTATTTATTACTAAATTTTGCACACTTCTCCTTTTACTATCACCATCCCCTGGGGTAAGATAACCCTCAGGGGTCATACTCTACCCAACATCTCTCGCTACTATTGTTATAATATCACCTATCCGCTTTATTTCTTATTGTCCTTTGGGGTAGCACATTTGTGCATTTATGCATTGGGGGCATGACTACCACAGTATGTTCTCTTTGCATCTGCTCTTTGCTAAGGCTAGAAGAAGGCACTATCTGGGGACTGAACTAATGGCCAGAGGGAATCTACTCTCAAAAAGAATTCTATGAATACTCTATCACTGAACAACACCCATACAGAAAAGCTCCCTATAGCTCACCACAAATACATGTGTTCCTCTACAAAACCTGGGTATTACCTTTGGGAAGTATATTAGGGCATGGTAGGTACAAAGATGAACTGATTCAAGCTCTCTCTCTCAGGGTAGAATATCCCTGAGAGTATCACTAGTACCCTTGAAAAGAGGTTTGACCAGAGTACTTGTCTTGGTGTCCATCACCTGATCCCAATGGGATTGTTCCATGATGATCAAGTTCTATGGCAGGAGCTAAAGACTAGGATGGGGTAGTAGATATCATGAATAAAAGAGATAGGGAAGTCTTTAGGTGGATAAATGTTTTTGGAAGGCAAATATTTGGCGGTAAAGAGTCTGTCATTTAATGTAGTTTTCTCATTCTTCACTGCCTAGGCTACTAACTACATGTTAGTACTTGGAAGGCATGCTTACAACACATGCTGTTGTCATGACTTGGCAAAATGGCTAAGTTATTATTTAATATTTCTTTTCTTTTCTTTATTACTAGGGTGGAGCATGGAAAAGTATCACATGACTGTCACAGAGTCACAGAATGGTCACATCACATGGGAGTCACAGTCATAGCATGTGACAAAGAAATCAGCTAATGGACATAAGGACTATGGGAGACAAGACACATAGCCACGATAGTAATTGTATATATAGTGTAGTAAATCTAATGGGGACTTTATCGAGTTCTCTTTGTTAATCACTGAACAAAGAGCAGTTGGCTTAATTCCAGCTTGGAGTTTAGCTTTCTTATAGCCACAGGGTTTGCCACCACGCCCCTGATTGCCTTTTGCTCATTTGTATTTAGAGTAGTTGGCTTTATAATTGATGATTTAAAAAAAATTACTAAATTTTGCTCCTGAACTCCTGTTGTCTACTCCTATAGGATTATAATGTAGACTAGTTACTTATACTTCTCCTATTCTAGACTTAGTATAAGTACTCCATTAGTTACATCCTAGTTCCTTAGTTCATAGATTAATGTCTCTTACATGTTCTATCCTCACTCCTATCAATCTATATACTATTCCTCTCCTGAACTCCTAGCAACAATTCAGTCCTCCTGAAATATGCAACCACTCACATGACAGCAGATTGAGGCATAGCACATGAGCTGAGGCCAAGGTTATTTCCCAATTTTTGTTATCAACTCCCTTTTACTCTAGAGTAACTCTGTACCACCCTAGGTTACTTTATCCCTGCTCCATACATACCTAACACTATTTACTTATACTACTTTTAGTTGGTCTGTGCATTCTTTACTCATGATCCCAACTAAACTCTGTGATTTGATTTTGAGATATTCAAAAAGGCTTAAAAAGTGAGTTTTAAACAGTAACAAGAGATGTTGTTAAGTCTGAGGTCTAATCCTTAGACTATGAGTCCTTATATACATGATTGTGATAGTCTGTGCACTAGGACAGATCATCACATGCTACTACCTATTGTTCTATATATGGTAGTGCCTTTGTGCTAGAAATAGTGATAACCTAACCATATGGAAGCTGTTCTTTGTTCTAAGAAAAGGACAGATGACTATCTATGGGTAATTAATAAAGTCTATGTATAAACATTGAGGCCTTCATATCTCCACTAATAGTAATTGCCTTGAGGTTGTTCTAGGCTCATTCTGAGCGTTATGAAGAAGGCTTCTACTGAGCCTAGAACCAAAGCATTGATCACAGCGGTTTCCGAGATATTAGCAATTTAATAAATGGTAACATGGGGGTTACCAGTTGATCTGCTTAATATCTCGGCCATTATTGATTGCCTTGAGACGTGACTAGTATCAATTGAAAGTTCTTTTTAAGGGCTTTCTGTAGCCTTTGAGACTGTGAGAATTGTCAACGAATTGAAGAAGATATGGCCAAATGAAGTTTGTGACACCTTTCCATGCTATTTATAGAAAATAAATGAAAAGAAAAGGAAAAGAGAAAAAAGAAAAATAACTTAGAGAGATAATTCATGACATCACCCCTCTCTCAAGGTACCTTATCCTCAAGGTTTTTATAATTCATTATAAGAATTACCCATTTTACTCATTTTGTCTTTTTCATTTCATGCTTCAATCTTTCCTCCTTGATATTCTTCTTCTTCTTCAATCATTTCCATCTTCCTTTGTTTCTAGGGTTTTGTTCCCTTTTATTTTCCCCAGTTTCTTTCTATTCTATTCCAATATTCTCTGTCATATCTCTTGTCGTCCCATCCATATAGCTTTCTTGTTGCAAATCTTCCAAGGGACATTCCTCTCCAACATTCATTTCTTTCTTTGTAGCTTTCCTGTTTTCTTATTTTCCTTCTTTCCCTTCCATACTCTCTTTCAAATTCTTCTACCAATTCCTTTGCATTCTCTAAGTTTTCTATTCCTTCTCATGTATCACTTTTTGCCGTGAAGCCCTTTCATTATACCAGGTATTTGTCCTTCCCTTGTATCTTCCTTTTATCTAATACTCTTTCTACTTCCCACTCCTCTTCTCCTTTGATGATCACTGGTTTTGGTACTTCTGCTCTTTGTCCTAGTACTTGATTTGAGTACATCCTTATTCTACTGATATTAACTACTGAATGTATTTTAACAGTGTTTGGTAGTTCTAACTCGACCACATTCAGGGATACTACCTTTTTGATCTTGTAAGGTCCTACATTGTCATGACTTGGCAAAACAGCTAAATCATTATTTATATTCCTTTTTGTTTTTTTCTCCTTTTACTATACAGAAGGGAGTGTGGGAAAACTATTATGTCATAAGTGTCACATAGTCACAGCATCACATAACATAATGTCACATGATGGGTCACATGATAGGCATGGGAAAGTAGTGCACAGACTATGTAGTAGTTGTATAAATAGTATAGAAAATCTAACAGGAACTCTATCGAGTTCTCTTTGTCAATCGCTGAACAAAGAGCAGTTGGCTTAATTCTGGCTTGGAGTTTAGTTTTCTTACATACATAGCATTCTGTTAATTTTTCTAGATTATCTCCAATCATTTGCCATTTGAGATCTTTTGTGCTAAGCAGTACTAAGTCTTCTTCTTTATATTCTACTGCTTTTGACCTATGCCTATCTACATACTTCCTTATATCTTCCTGAGCTTTGACCAATGCTGCTTTGGCCTCTCCCTGAATTTTCTTTATCTGCTCTACAAATCTTTCTGTACTTTCTGTACCTCCCTTTCCTCCTTATTTTGAAGTCTATTCTGGGGTTTTGCCTACTATTTGCCTAGAAAGGCAACACTTTAGTTCCTGAGTGTACTTTATTATTGTATGCAAATTCTGCTGTTCCCAGCTATTCAGGCCACTGCTCCTGTCGATGATCAATAAACATTCTGAGGTACTGTTATAATTCTTGATTTATTCTCTCAGTTTGTCCATCTATTTGAGGATGAAATACTGTTGACAATTTAGTGTTGATTCCCAATAGCTTGTTTAACTCTTTCATAACTCCTGCTGCAAATTGCAGACCTCTATCTGAAATGATGCTTTCAGGTAATCCATGTAACTACTATACATTGTCCCTGAACATCCTTGCTAGCCCCTTAGCTGTAGTTTTCTCAATTGTTGTAAGAAAGCTAAACTCCAAGCTGGAATTAAGCCAACTGCTCTTTGTTCAGCGATTGACAAAGAGAACTTGATAGAGTTCCTGTTAGATTTTCTATACTACTTATACAACTACTACATGGTCTGTGCACTACTTTCCCATGCCTACCATGTGACCTATCATGTGACATTGATGGGGATCAAAGAGAATTGATCACAAAACAAAAGTGATAACAAATGGGAATATAAAAGATCTCTGAGATGTTTTATAATTGTGCACTAAACAAGTAGGCACTGGGGAGATGATCAAATATAAAAAGAGAGCTTAAGAATAAAGGGGGGAATAGAGGAGTGCAATTCAAAAGACCAAAAGAAATGATAATAAAATGTTTATGAATTTACTTGAGATAGATCTTACCATAATAGGCTCTCTAAGACGTGTGTTTGTCTTGTGTTGTGATACTACTGCCCTTACCTAGTCTAGTAGTCTAGCTCACCATCAATATAGCAGAACTACCTAGAACTCCTGTGCTATCATGTGAGCTCTTCTTCAGCTGACTGTACAACTGGAAGCTAACTCCAATAACATGTAGTAAGCTATTAACTCCTAGCGTAAGTAAATGCCCAAGTCCATTGGGGCTCAAATTCCTGTTGAGAGAGGGTTTTTTGGGAGTTTTAGAAATTAAAGAGAACTCTTCAAAAAGCTAGAGACTCAGTCACTCAAAATAGCTATTAAGTTCTAGAGCAATAGAAAGGGATGATGATGGGGGTATGATGCTTTTTGTTCCCCTCTGTGCCCTAGAGTATTTTATTATGATTACAAAGCAAGGAGATAACAAAGAAAGTGAGACAAAGAAAACCTCTGAATTCCCAAACACAGCAAGGCCACAAGAATGAGATGGCACCCTTCCTGAACACTAGGCCACTACTCCCCAACCCTCTAACCCTACTCCAGGAATCCTCTCTCACACAGTGGTCGAGTCTTGAGCCTCTTACTAGGCTGTAGATAGAGATGGCAATTTTGAGTCATCTTGCCCTCAAGTGCATTATCTTTGTCTAGCCTTTCTGCTGCCTCTTTTCTCAGCTTCTCAGTTCCTCTTTCTATCTTCTCTATGCCTTCTCATTCCTCCAGTTTCCCATTTCCTTCCACTGCCATTGCGATACGACTCCGCAGTGGCTCGACTCCCTTGATCTTGCCATAATTAGCCATCAGTGATGGTAGCTCAGATTTGATCATAACTTTTCTACAAATAGCACCACTGGCTACTGAGGTATGATGTTGCTCAGGCTGCGCTAATCCGTCTAAGTTCACTTCAGCCCTTGAGAGTACTTCTAGAAGGGAAATCCATTGAAAATCCAATATGAGGTGCCTGGGCAAGCATCTATGAGATGTATGTAGCAGTGGTCACAGCCACTGCTCTGCTACCTAAGCTAGATGCTCGAGTCCACAACTGGGTATCTAGGGAACATTCCTGGGGGGCTGAGCTCTTCTCTCAAGCCAGTTATTTTGGTTATGAGGGTACAAATTATCACTTATTTTGCCTTAAATGTTTGTACTGCATGATAATGTCATGTGATGTGACACTGTGACTTCCTGTCATGTGACTGTGACTATGTGATACTTGTGATGTGACAATTTCCTGCACTCCCTTCTGTATAGTAAGTCTAAGATAAAAGAAAAAAAAAAGAAAAGAAATATAAATAATGACTTAGCCGTTTTGCCAAGTCATAACATCACATCCTTCCACATATCTCTTTACATCTCTAGTTACTCCTGGCTACCAGAAATTCCTTGTCACTAATTCCACTGTTTTCCATTGTCCTCTATGTTTCTCCACAGATATATCATGGTGTAGCCTAATTATTTCTGTTCTTAGCATCTCATCTCTAGGCATGTAAACTTTTTCTTCCTTCAACATAATGCCATCTTCTTCTCTCTACTCTTTATCCCTCAACATTTTTACTCCTACCTTTTTCATTTCTTCTACTACTTTAATCACTTCATTATCTTTTGCTTCCAATTTCCTAATCTTTTCCAAAATATTTACTCTTTCTATGATTACTTCTCCCATTCTTGTAAGACTCTAGCCATGATGACTTAAGTCCACTCCAAGTCAGAGTTGACAAGGAGAACCCGATAGAGTTTTCATTTGATTTTGTACATTACTTATACATTTTACTCTAGTGGCTATGCAACATCCTCCTATGATCCTCATGTTATTCCCGTCATGTGTCTACCTCATCACATGTTGTGACTGTGACTATGTGTGACTATCACGTGATGCTTTCCCATGCTCTACCTTAGTAATGATCTAACTAAATAAAAGAAAAGAAAAGAAAATGAAAAATAGAAAATGACTTAGCTGTTTTGCCAAGTCATGACACTCATCAAGTCTGAACAAATCAACAATTGCACAAAATGTATTGACATTAAATTCAGACATGTCTGTGATCAGGAGGATCAAGGGATGATCTCGAGTCAACATGTGGCTATGCAAGAACAGATTGCAGACATAATGACAAAGCCACTTGGAGCTGAGAAATTTTTGTATTTTCAAGAAATGACTGGAGTACATGTTGTAAATTGAAGCAGGTTCATTTTCTTTCAGATGTCTCCAAGCTCTTTTCTTTCTTTGATTGATTACCTAATTGACACTTACTAAGCATGTAGTCATGCCACATAGTAGAACTTTGAAACCTCAGTTCAGTGTTTACAGGAACAGAGGTATATTTCAATCTTTCTTATTTGATATAAAGATAACTAATTGTATCTAGACTTTTGTCTGACAGGTACAATGATATAGAGTTCAGTGTTTACAGGAACTGAGACTTTTGTCTGATAGCTTCTGTCAATCTCTGTCTGCTGTAATAGTACATGCATGAGAGATCTTCAATGAGGAGGGGTGATGATATGTCCTCTGTGGACTATTATTTCATCTCTTTTTCTCATCATTATCTTCTGATTGATTAGTAAGCAATGAGTATTGTCTGCCAGCACAGACTTTTCTTATACCTCAGTTCTGCACACTACAGACTGAGACTTAGTGTTCTAATAGGCCGCTTACTCATCCCATTGAAATAATAGGTTCAAGATGGGCCGAATGCCCAGATAAAAACCTCGTCAATAATGGTAGGAGAAAAATATTGCGATGTATACGTAATCAAAGTCGATGAAAGTTGCCGGTCTTTGTAGTTCGAAAGCCATGAATGAACAAGAGCCAGAACGAAGAGTAGAGCACGGTAATGAAGATGAGCAGCGAGAAGACGTATGCTGATTGGATTGCCAAGCTCAAAGACTAATCCAGGATGAGCGAGCACCGATCTCTACATCAAAGGGTTGAATCACGATCGACGTAAAAAATATCGACAGCCCAGATATTCACTTTAAATGCTTTATCTAATCCTCCTCCCAGACGCAAAAGGATCAGTGGGATAAAATTATTGTTGATGAGCTCTGCATTTCCAAGTTGCTCAATGTATTCCGACTTGACTTTAAAAGACTGACAGAATGATAGTCAATACAAAAAAATTCACCTCATAAATATACTGACCGCATCCTGAAAGAGATCAAATATGAACATCCAAACTAGTAGAGAACCAAAGTCTAGGAACCAGTCAACGACAAAAAATCATTCCTACTCATACGATACCTACTTGTTGCTCCTCTCCATCTTCAACACTGACGACATCAACATGCCTCTGCACGATATCCAGCAACTCCAAAGGAAGAGTAGCCTGTATCGTGGAGTCGATATCGACTCCAGCTTCAATGACAAGATGTTCAGTGCGCTTCTTAGCTGCACTTCGCATGATTCCGTATGCCAGCTTCTGAACTTCAATAGAATGATCAATCACGAGATGGCACATCTGGACAACATTCAATCACGAATGGAGAGAATTAAGATCGCACGTACTCGAGGTAGAGTATTCTCGTCCATCGATGACTCAGGTAATTCTCTGAGAGCATCCAAGATTAACCCCCTGCAATTGGAGCGAGGCAGGGAAGGGCTGATGGACTCTTTTCAGAGTGAGAAAACTGATGATTAGAGAGAAAAAGAGGTACTTGCCTGATTTGGCGAAGGCTAAGTCTCTAATCTTCTCCAAGATTAATATCCTCCGAGAATCCCACTCAGACTTGAAAGGCTTGTTGACTTTGACCAGATCTTCTATAATAACTACCAGCCGAATGCTTCGGATAAGAGTGGTGAGCATGCTGTTGTCTTCAATGTATGGACTCTAGAGAACTTGAGTATACTTCATATTTGGGCAGTGAACAAAACCATACTTCAAGATAACCCTCCACCATATCCCAAATAAACTCCCAGTGAGGTCCAGGAGTGCTCTGTAAGATAGGTACTAATAACACGAAAATGAGCATCATAGCTTCATCAACCTCTTCGTTGATTTCTACATCATC
>Ga0153983_1000305_pt1 | contig 12835 bp, 11 predicted proteins | sample TSGA067MetaG_FD_104693 | JGI IMG/M metagenome (GOLD analysis project Ga0153983, IMG submission 104693) | Attine ant fungus gardens microbial communities from Georgia, USA - TSGA067 MetaG | ecosystem: Host-associated > Fungi > Mycelium > Unclassified | place: USA: Georgia, Alexander Wildlife... | reverse complement strand
TTTCCGGCCATTCAAATCCCTCCTTTTCCAGATACTCGCGCAGTTCTTTCAGCGTTTTGGCCCGCCGTTTGGATATGGTCTGACGGACCACATTCAGGTGTTCGCTGATTTCCCGGTCACTCATACCCAGGAAGTAGGACAGCAGGACGACATCCCGCTTGTCCTCCGGCAGCTTCGCTATGGCCTCCGCCAGCAGGTCGCCGGTCACGACTATGGGCTTTCCAAGCACTTCAAAGACATGCTCGTCCTCAAAATACTTGTCCGAAGCCGCCACCTGTGACAATTCGCCGGGCGTCAGGTCGCCCAGGGATTTTTCACGGTCACGCTGCCTTGCATATTCGTTATGTATATGCGCCGCTTCGTTCTTCAAAACCCTGGTACAGAAGCCGCCAAACTGGTTCTGAACACGCTGCTCATAAGAGTCTTTCATTTTTCTCACCCCCTTTCGCATCCGCAAAGGCGGGGTGATGTTCTCCCTTTCGCTGGTGTAATCACGGAAAATGCAAAATGGCTACCGCAAAAGTAGAGAAATATTTTGAAAGGCTCCGGCAAGCGGAAAACCTGTTCAAACGCAAAAAAACCCGATTGAATTAAATCCAATCGGGAAATAAAAGTTATATGCCATTTGCTTATAAGAAATATGCCATATCTATGGGCAGCAATATCCCATAAATAATATAGGCTTTTTTTGATAATATAAAAATAGTTGAATAATGTTGAATGAGTTTCGTTAGCATGGCGACATCCTCCTAATGCCGCCGTGCATTGAAAAAGGGCGCACTAATTACGCCCTCCGTAAATTCATTTTTTGAAAGATACGGCGGCTTTGATTTTTTTCTCAAAACCGCCGTTTACTGTTCATGCTATTGTTGCAATCGGGCATAACTAACTACCCGCCAAACAACGGTTTTTTTAATTGACCGCTTGTACGGTGGGTATGCCGTTTTTCCTATCTCCTATTGTTCCTAAAATCCCATGTGAAACTGTTACAACATTAACAAACTTACAACACATTCCATTAAAACTATTGCAAGTATAATATTGATGAACCGATAATACTTAATGTATACTCTTTGAAAGACACCGCCTAAGACTGCCCACGTCAATGTTGCAATAGTCCCGATTGTGGCAATCATTATTTCAAACAACAGTAATACGTTTAAAGATGTATGAAACGGCAAAACATACCCAGTTAATGCAGTAATGCCAAACATATAAATCTTGACATTGACAAATTGCAAAATAAATCCAGTCCAAAAAGACGGTTTGCTGTCCGTTCCGGTTAAGTCCGGTTTGCTCCTTGCTATATGTATTGCAAGCCATAGTATGTAAGCAGCACCTACATATTTCATTACTGTCATAGCTGGATTTAAAAATCTTTCCAATCCATATACCAACAATGCGCAAAGAATTTGTACGGCGTAATATCCCACGAAAATACCTAATAAGAGATTTTTACTTTTTTTCCAACCGACACGCACTATGGTGTTAAGGGCAAGCAGGTTGCCGGGGCCGGGTGTGATAGCGTTTATAATTGCATAGACTAGAAAACTAAAGATTGCCTGTATACCCATACCATAAATATCCTCTCATGTGCTACCGACTAAGTGGTAGGGTTAAATGAAGCATATCGTTCTTCAAAATCACGCATAAAAGCAACTAATTTTTCCACACCATCAATTGGCATAGCATTGTATATTGAAGCCCTCATACCTCCCGTGGTGCGGTGTCCTTTTAAATTCACGAGTCCAACCGCTTCCGCCTCTTTAAGGAAAATACTATCCAATTCGGGATTCCCTGTCACAAATGGCACATTCATTACAGAACGGTCTTTCTTTTTTGCGGTTCCTCTAAACATTTCGCTAATGTCCAAATAGTTATAGAGAATCGCCGCTTTTTCTTCATTGATTTTTTTCATGCTTTCCAGTCCTCCAATGGATTTGAGCCATTTGAACACTTTACCGCAAATATAAATACCATAGGTAGGCGGTGTATTGTAAAGAGACTCTGCTTTGTTGTGAATATGGTAATCCATCATTGACGGTACATAGTTTGCCAAATCCCTACTGATTAGGTCTTTTCGTATAATGACAATCTGCACCCCGGCAGGGCCGACGTTTTTTTGTACCCCGGCATATGCCACTCCATATTTGGATATGTCAAACGGTTCAGAAAGAAAACAGGATGATACATCAGATACTAATACTTTTCCTTTGGTATTCGGCAGTTGGTTAAATTTAGTTCCGTATATCGTATTATTTTCACAGATATGAATATAATCTGCACTGCTTGAAACGGGTAAATCGGAGCAGTCGGGTATGTAAGAAAAATTTGCGTCCTCGCTGGAAGCAATCTTATTTATTTTTCCATATTTTAGAGCCTCAACATAAGCCTTTTTCGACCACAACCCAGTTATAATATAGTCTGCTTCGCCATTTTTCATAAGATTCATGGGAATCATGGCAAATTGTAGACTGGTTCCGCCTTGCAGAAACAAAACCTCGTAATCTTTTGGTATATTTGCCAAGTCTCTTAAATCCTGCTCCGCTGTATATAATATTTCTTCAAATACTTTAGAGCGGTGGCTCATTTCCATGACGGACATACCGCTGCCTCTATAATCAAGCATTTCAGCAGCGGCTTCCTGCAATACTTCCTCTGGCAATACTGCTGGGCCTGCCGAAAAATTATACACTCTTTTCATGACTACCAATCCTTTCAATTAAGAGCTTTAAAGCCCGTATTTATATCATCAATAATATCATCCACGTTTTCTAAACCGACAGACAGCCGAATCATTCCCGGATGAATACCCGCGGTCTGTAATTGTTCATTGGTTAATTGCCTGTGTGTTTCGCTTGCGGGATGTAAAACGCAAGTACGAATATCAGCAACATGCACTTCATTTGAGGCCAGATGTAAAGCGTTCATAAAGCGGATAGCGTTTTCTTTGCCGCCTTTAATTATAAAGGAAATAACGCCGCTTGCTCCTTTTAGGTATTTTTGCGCTAAAGCATAGTGAGCATCACTTTCTAATCCCGGATATATTACCCTATCCACGCAATCGGATTTATTCAGATACCTCGCAACTGTCATAGCATTTTCACAATATTGTTTCATGCGTACCGCAAGAGTTTCCAAGCCTAAATTGAGCAAAAAAGCGGAATGGGCGGCGGGATATACGCCGAAATCTCTCATAAGCTGCATTCTTGCCTTTGTAATATATGCGCTTTTACCATAAGTTTCCGTATAAGAAATCCCATGATAAGATTCATCAGGCTCGGTCAAGTCTGGAAAGTTTCCATTGCTCCAATCAAAATTCCCGCTATCCACAATGACGCCTCCTACCTGTACAGCATGACCGTCCATGTATTTACTTGTAGAGTGGATGACAATATCCGCACCAAACAAAAACGGCTTGCACAAAACAGGCGTGGCAAAAGTATTGTCTACAATTAGCGGCACATGATGGTCATGGGCAATCCGGGCGAATTTTTCAATATCTAAAACAGTTAGTGCGGGGTTTGCTAGTGTTTCACCAAAAACCGCCTTAGTATTGGAGCGAAAAGCAGAGTGAAATTCTTCCTCATTCGCGTCCTGCTTAACATAAATACATTCAATGCCAAGCCGTTTAAGCGTAAAAGAAAACAGGTTAATCGTTCCTCCGTAAACTTCGGGTGTACTGATAATACTATCCCCGGCAGAACAAAGGTTTAGGATAGACAGTAATGTTGCCGCCTGTCCTGATGTTGTACACAAAGCCCCAATGCCGCCCTCTAATTCCGCAATTTTGCGTTCCACTGCCATAACTGTTGGATTTCCAAAGCGGGAGTAAATCAGGCTTTTCATTGGATTGTCAAAAACCGCGGCAACTTCTTCGGTGGAATCGTATACGTATGTTGTACTTTGAACAATTGGTATAACACGCGGTTCGGTATTTTTAGGTGTATATCCTGCATGTAGGCATTTTGTTTCATCTCTCATAAAACTACTTTCTTCCTTTAATTCTTATTTATTCTATTCCTATCATAGCACAACCAACTGGCTATAAAGTAATGCCAATATAATATGGCCTGATATAGCAAAAGACTATATCAGGCCATATTATATTATTTTTTCTGTGTTATATTTTTTCGGCTATATTTTTAAGTGCTTCCCAATAAATCTCACCTAAACGAGTCAATGTTAAATCTTTATGTTTCAGTACCCCAACCGTAATTTTTTCATCCACATTTAATGGAACGGAAATAATGTCGTCACCATGCAGATATTTTGGAAATATACCAGTAGATATAGTATAGGCATTTAACCCAACCAGAAAATTCACTAATGCCGCTCGGTCACTTACACGAATACTTTTCTTGACATTTCGGTCACTTAATATTTCTTCAGTGCAATAAAATGAGCTATATGCTCCCTGCTCAAAAGATAAGCGAGGAAAATCCTCTAAATCTTTCAAATCAATACTTTCCTGACTGGCAAGGGGATGCTTTTTGTATAGAAATACATGAGGATTTACAGTGAATAATGGATAAAATTCAATATCAGATTCATCAAGCAACTTTCTCACAACTGTCTCATTATATGTACTTAAATAAATAACGCCAAGCTCACTACGCAACAATCTAACATCTTCAATAATATCAAAGGTTTTTGTTTCTCGAATGGTAAAATCATATTCGTCACCACCAAACTCTTTCACTAACTCTACAAAAGCATTTGCCGCAAATGTATAGTGCTGTGTTGAAATACTGAACCGTTGCTTTGCCGAAACTCCTGATAGATATTTTTCTTCCAACATTTCTGCCTGCTGGAGAACCTGTCTGGCATAGCCTAAAAATTCAGCGCCATCATTTGTTAAAGCAATACCCCTGTTTGTTCTCACAAATAGAACTCGTTTAATCTCTTTTTCTAAATCTTTTATAGCATTGGATAGGCTTGGCTGAGAAATAAAGAGGCTTTTTGCCGCTTCATTGATAGAGCCTTTTTCAGCCACCGCTAAGACATATTTTAGTTGTTGTAAAGTAATTGTCAACACCCCCATATTAACAGAAAACAAGCTAATATAGCTACTTGCAATTATTATAGAATAAAACAGAAAAAAACGCAAGGAAAGTATATGTCATAATTCTTGTATATGTATGGCATATAGCAACATTCCCAAGGCAATAATATGGCATATAAAATGTAATAGGGGTGTTATATTATGCCATCAGAAAGAAGCCCAGTTGATTTTAATAGCTTTGGAAATGACCTCAAAGAAGCGCGTAAACGACTAAAAATATCCCGTCGCAAGTTTGCTGAAATAGTCGATATGGATTGGCGGTATCTTGCTAATATTGAGAATAGCGGGTTTATACCGAGTTTGCCGCTTTTTCACGACTTAGTTGTAGCAAGCAAGCTCCCGGTTGAAAAATATTTTTTCCCCGAAACAGGCAAACAGAGAAGTAAAGCGCATGAAGATGTCAAATGGAAAATTGATAATTGCCCGGAAAAGTATTTATCTTTTGTGGAAGCTGTCATAGACGAAGCTATCAGACAGGGAGAAGCGGAAAGCGAATAATCGCATCCGCTTCTTTTCTTTTTCCAAGCCTTTGTATCAGTGTTTACGGCAGCTTTTTTTCTTTGTTTTCGGTAGCAAAATCAGCATTTTGGGGATTACCTAAGTACAAAAGATAGTAACGTAGCAAGCACAGCAAGTGAGTACCCACTTGCGAATTTTTGCATTTTCAGGTCCCTTGCCCGAAAATGTCAAAAATGCTTGTTGGGATATCCCAAACCCTTATAAGAACGGAGGAACGCCATGCCAAACCGGAAACGGAATATCCAGATGAAATTCTGGATGACAGAGGAAGAAAAGAAGTTGATAGATGAAAAGATGAAGCAGCTGCCGACGCAGAGGTACGGCGCCTATTTGCGCAAGATGGCGATTGACGGATATATCATCTATACGGATACCGCCAATATCAAGGAATTTACCTCGGAGCTCCAGGGCATAGGACGCAACATCAATCAGATTGCCAAGCGGCTCAATGCCGGGGCGCCCGTCTATGAAGCGGATATGGCAGAGATAAAGGAAAGGCTTGAACAGATATGGCAGTTACAAAGACACATCCTATTAAGTCTACGCTGAAAAAGGCTATTGACTATATCTGCAATCCTGATAAGACGGATGGAAAACTGCTGGTATCCTCTTTTGGCTGTACGGCTGAAACCGCCGATATTGAATTTGCCTGGACCCGCAAGCACGCCATAGATAAGGGAACACACCTGGGCCGCCATCTGATACAGGCGTTTGAACCGGGCGAGACCACACCGGAAGAGGCTCATGAAATCGGGATGCAGCTTGCAAAGGAAATCCTAGGCGGCAATTATGAGTTTGTCCTTACAACCCATATTGATAGAGGCCATATCCATAACCACCTGATTTTTAATTCCGTCAGTTTTGCGGACCATCATCACTACCACTCCAACAAGCGGAGTTACCATTATATCCGCCGCACCAGTGATAGACTCTGCAAAGAACACGGCCTGTCTATTATCATCCCCGGCCAGAATAAGGGAAAGAGCTATACGGAGTACACCACTGAAAAAGCGGGAACCAGCTATAAGGCTAAGCTCAAAGCGGCCATAGATAAGCTGATACCCGTATCCTCCGACCTTGAAGATTTGCTCCGCCGCCTGCAGAACGAGTGCTACGAAATCAAGCGAGGGAAATATGTTTCCTGCCGTACTCCCGGCCAGGAGCGTTTTACCCGCATGAAAACCCTGGGCGCCGATTACACGGAGGAAGCCGTTACCGCCCGGATAGCCGGAAGACCCCGCCCGTCCAGGCAGCCGAAAAAGGATGACAAGCGGATTAACCTGCTCATTGACATTCAGAACAACATCAAAGCCCAGGAGAGTGCCGGTTTCGCTCACTGGGCGAAAGTCAACAACTTAAAACAGGCGGCCAGGACCATGAATTTCCTTACTGAGCATGGTATTGACAGCTATGAGGCATTGGAGGAAAAAGCAGCCGGAACCGCCGCCGCCAGCGACAAGCTGCTTGCCTCCATCAGGTCAACGGAAAGCCGCATGGCGGATCTCGCCCTGCTGATGAAGCACACCAGCACATACAGGAAATTGAAACCCGTCTATGACAGTTACCGTCAATCCTCCGACAAGGAAAAATTCCTGCGGGGGCATGAAAGCGATATTATCCTCTTTGAAGCGGCAGCCAGGGCATTAAAGGAAATGGGGATTGAAAAGCTGCCCTCCGCAGAAAAGATGAAAGCGGAGCATGACGTCCTCGCCACCGATAAGGATAAGCTGTATGCCCAATACAAAACGGCACGCCAGGAGGCCATGGAATACAGTGTTATCAAACAGAACGTTGACAGTCTGCTTTCCATTCCCAAAGAACAGGACCGGGAAAAATCTGCCGAAAGAGGCTGAAAAACTCTGGGCAGAAGTCGATTTTGGATTTATAATGGAAACAGATACGAATTTACAGAATTTTAGAGAGGGGGAGCATTATGACAATATTATTTTCATATGGGCTTATATTAGCAGTCAGTATATTTATCGGCCTTATCCTTACAGCTATCGGCATATTTTTTGGCCACATTATCCTGTTTGACAGTATCGTCCTTGCGGCAATCACGGGTGTGGTCTGCAATCAGATATGGAGCGTCCACCCTGCACTGTCCCTATTGATAGCAATAGTTTTGTTTGCTTTTCTGTTTTGGCTACAAAATACAAAGGTGGGATTTTGGATAATTGGGGTTCTACTATCGGTATTTTGGGCGTTCGTGTTCGGTTTCCTTGCCTACATTTTTTCTTCCGAAGATATGGTATGGTTCTATGTCGTTATGGGGCTCGGATTTATTGTGATGATGGGGCTTCACTTGAAAGCAAGAGACAGTTAAAAGCCCTAAAACCCGCACCGTGGAAATGTGCATAACAGGCCATTCCACCGATGGAAAACAGCATTTACAGCACATGGAAAAGCACGAGGCTTTCCCACATCCTGCAAACACCGTTTTTCACAGCTCCATAATCCGGTCAGTTATACACATTCCCACAGCACCTACTACTATTAAAGGAGACGAATATGACACCTAGATTTATGATAAAGTATGGAAAAGAAAGCCACTTACAACAGATTGTTAATGGTAAGGTGAGATTTTCACCATCGCAAACATATATAAAAATTGAAGAAGCACAACATAATAAGGGACAAGGAGACCTCCTCGAAGGCAAAATGAAATTAAAAATTGAACGTGCCAGATTGCATGACCCTGACACGGATAAACTCATTGGAGTATTGCCCGCTGGCACTATTTTAGTATCAATTCAAGATGTTAATAATATGCCAGTCTTTTGCCTGTCTCAATACGGAAATGAAGATATTATAAACTATGTTGACGATAGTAATTACAAGATTGCATTGACAAGAGAAAAATTGGAATGTATTGAAACTGATTTTCTTGACGCTACTCATGCTCTTATTATTCTTGAGCCAGAAAAATTTGTGGATAACATGATGCACATTGATAGTCACAGTATTTTTAATGATGAAATCAAGTATTATGATTATGACATAAATCCATTGCAAATGTATATGTATTTAACGACGGGTCAAACAGATATTCAGACTAATACTTCAATATCTATGATATATGAAAATCGTTATAGGCATTTATTATGTAAAGACATTAGCTTTTCAAAGCAACAAGAATATCGATTTATAGTCTTAGACGAACTGATTTCTGGAGCTGTATTCTATACATTCCCATTCACATCCAGTCATTTGCTTGTCCCCATCAAGGAATTGAAGAACCCGTTGAAAATCAGTTTATAGACAAAAAAAGAGCGGGAGCGCACCCATTGGAATACACCAATGGATACGCTCCTGTTTCTCATGCAGTAAAAGTGTTCAAAATCCGATCTTTTTTCTTGTGCTTTCAGCAGAACAGACAGACAAGGGAAAAGATATTGCCCACCTAATTTGAAGCCGATATAGAGGATTTTTCTACCCTTTTTCCACCCTTTTCAGGGGTCTTTTTTGCCTCCTTGCCCCTGTACTTCGGACACACTATCAAATCCGCCTTAAAACTCTGCTTGCAGCCATGCACACACTGCTTGCATATATGGTTATACTGCCGTCTGCCGTTTTCACCCAGGAAGAATGCCCATTCCGTTTTCCATTTCTTACTTCTGCTCATAGGTCATGTTCCGGTCCATTCTTCTCCGGCTTCTTGACTTCGGGCGGTTTCCGGTTCGCACATTCCCGTTTTGCCTCCGCCAGCCGGCCACGAATGGAAGTCTTTTCATCCGGGCCGGGAGGCGTAACCTCTTTTTTGCCGTTATTGATAATGCCGTCAATCATGCCGTAATCATCTTCCGTAGACATTTCCGCATTCTTCAGGTAATCATAAAATCCCTTGCGGTCTAATAATTCCGCCTGCGGCATGGCGGTAATCATTTGCCGTACCGCCAACTGTACCAGGGGGCTTTCCCTGAAATGTTGAATGTCATTAACGGTATCTGCATCAATGATATTGCCGGAGAGAAGCCCAAATTCGCCATCATAGACGCTGCCGTCCTCCAGGTTAAATCCAATCCCTTTTCCGCCGTTCATCCTGTCGGCGGGGATGGACCGGTAGATTTCAAGCGCTTCCTGCAAAGTCAGGTTATCATGGTATTCGCCCAATGAAGTAAACTCAATGCACTCCGCCACATAAAAGGTCAGCTTTGTTTCCGGCTGCTGCACCAGCTCCAAAAACTCCGGCACTTCCGCAAAGCCAAAACTGTCGCAGTAATGGGCGGCCTCCTGCCCGTTCTGACGGATAACGACTACATCCGATACGGAAAGAGAGTGCCCGGTAAAATCCTCCGGGCGGTCCATATTGAAGCGGGAATAAATGCTTTCCAGATTTTCACCGGGGAACATGGCGCCGGAATATACCTTGTCGTAGTTCTGCATATCCACGCTACGCCCATGCTCCCGGAGGCGGTCAAGAGGCTCAAAGGCATAATCCCGCCTGTCAGGAAAATCCTTTAGTTGGTAAATGTCATAGGTCCGGGCGTTCTCATTTATAATCGCAAAGGCCCGTGTTCCGTTTCCCATAATATGATACCTGCCGTCATCCGAGCCGTGATGAAACCCGTACCCGGCAGCCTCCATCTGCTCCCGCGTCATATCCGTTAAAGAAAAACTCCCCCGCGGGGTTTTTATCTTCTCCCCGGTCAGGAGGTCATCCGGCGCGGCGGGCTTCACTTCCGGCTCTGGCATGGTACGGTATTCCTCCGCCGGAACGGGGATGGCAACAATATCACCGTTTACCTGGGCGAACATCTCCGGCGTCTTGAAGTGCTCCATGTACTTTTGTGCCAGTTCCTGCGGGAGGGAGGTAAAATCTTCTTCACCAAGCCCCACGACCAGGAACGGACCAGCTACAATGTCATAAATCTGCCCATTGCCATCCCGCAGGGCACGGTTGAGTTCCATGCCGTTTATTTTTCCCTCGTCGTTGCAGACAATGGCAACAGGGTCCTCAAAGGGATAGGCGGCGGCAATCATGCCGTCCACTTCTTTCTGCATGGCCGAAAGACCGGGAGGGAGTTCTTTTAAGTAGGGTTCTTTCAGAGGCTCTACCACCAGAACCGTCATAGTATCCTCATGCCCGGTCCCGTCCTCTTGAACCATATCCAGCTTTTCATCTTCGGTGAGTTCTTCTGCCTGTTCGTCCAAAAACTCCTGTTCCTCCGGCGTCACCGTTACCCGGTACTCCCAGGGGATGTCCTCCCGGTTCCCATCGTAGCGCTCAATGAAGCTGTCCCCGGTATCACGAACATAGCCCTGGCCGGTGAAAGTGCCGATTTCATCCATGGCTATATCCCGCCCATATGCCTCATAGTCAATATAATTCTTCAGGTGTTCGGGGACTTCCAGGCTGCCGTACTCATCAATGTACATCCGCCCCAGGTCGTCATAGTCGTTAATGCCGGGGTAAATATCGTATTTATCCAGGTTGTCCGTCAGATTAATAAAGTCCTTGACGCTGTGGGTATAGTCGCTGACCTCAACAGCCGCCTCAAACCGTTCAAAATCGCTCCTGTCCATATCTTCGATACTGGCTGCCAGGTAATTGAGTTCATCCAGGCTTTCATACTCCCCAAAAGCATTAGAAAGACCGTCCACATAACAGTCATAGTCCGTAATGAACCATTCTTCATACTGTACACCGTCAATTCCGATACGCTTCATAACCTCCTGGATTTCCTCACGGGTGGTGGGAAACTTTACCCACTCGCCCACAAGCGTCCCCTCATTGTACTTGCCAAGATTGGTAATGTATGCCTCAAAAGGGCAGTCGTGATTATTATTATATGCCATATTTGTACCTCCTTATCGTGCCGGCCCGTGTTTCACCGACTTTCTGCTTTTTTCAAACTCCAGCTTGAAATTGATATACTTGCCGCCAGTATCATCCAGAATCACCGTTGCGTCATAGGTCTTGTCTTTCTTTTCCGAATACATCCCCTTGACTTTGGTACGTCCTTTGCACAGCAGGTCGGCGGTCATCTTCTTTGTCAGTTCTTTTTTTCGTGAGAGCCAGAAACGGTCATTTTTCCATAAAACGAAACCGCAGCCACGGTTTCCGCAGTAGAAGTTCTTTTTGCCCTCATACACCTGTTCCCCGCAGCGAGGGCAGATACCCACCGGCTCCTTTTGGGAGGAAAACAGCTTTTGTCCGTCCTCCGAAATATGGGAATAGGTCTTGACGAGTTCCGACGCCATACTCTCTATATCCGCCAGAAAGCCGGACGAATCGGCGGCGCCCTTTGCAATTTCAGATAGGCGCTGCTCCCATTCCGCCGTCAGAAGTGGGGAAGTCAGGACTTCCGGCAAAACGGTAATCAGGTTAATGCCGTCCTTTGTAGGGATAAGGCTTTTGCCCTTGCGTCCGGCAAAGCCAGAGGATACCAGCTTTTCAATAATGGATGCCCTGGTCGCTGGCGTCCCCAACCCTTTCCGCTCCGCATCCTCCGGCATATCGTCCCTACCGGCGTGCTCCATAGCGGAAAGAATCGTATCCTCCGAGTAGGCCTTCGGCGGCACCGTGTAATGCTCGGTCATGGAAGCGGCGGCACGCTCGTAAATATTACCCTGCGCCAGTTCAGGCAAATCGTTCCCGTCCCCGGCATCATCTTCCGGCTTTTCTTTCAGCGTGGCACGGAACAGCCCTTCAAAGATTTTCCAGCCCTCGTCAAGCACCCGTTTTCCCTTTGCGGTGAAGTTATGACCGCCGCACTCGAATACTGCCTTGACTGCCTCATATGCATGGGGAGAGGCAGTAGCACACAACAGCTTGCAGCAAACCAACATTAGAACACTCCGTTCCCCAACAGGCAGAGCCGGTATATCCACCTTTTCTATCTCCATAGTAGGAATGATGGCGTGATGGTCGGATACGTCCTTGTCACTGATAAGCCCCCGCACACCAGGGGAAAAATCCGGGCATCCGTTAAAGGGTTCCAGTCCCACCACAAGATGGAGGATGGCGCCAGCCGTGTCCTCCATATCAGATGTAAGATAGCGGCTGTCAGTGCGGGGATAAGTAATCAGCTTCTTTTCATAGAGGCTTTGTGCGTAATCCAATGTCTGTTTCGCTGTGTAACCGTATATGCGGTTGGCCTCCCTTTGCAGCGTAGTAAGGTCAAATATAAATGTATACTTAAAAAGGGACAGAAAGGATCATATAAAAATGGACATATGTTATCATAAGTAGTATCAGCCGGGAGGGACATGACTACTATGATACTGAAAGCCAACATCACTACAGAT
>Ga0153983_1000304_pt1 | contig 12837 bp, 12 predicted proteins | sample TSGA067MetaG_FD_104693 | JGI IMG/M metagenome (GOLD analysis project Ga0153983, IMG submission 104693) | Attine ant fungus gardens microbial communities from Georgia, USA - TSGA067 MetaG | ecosystem: Host-associated > Fungi > Mycelium > Unclassified | place: USA: Georgia, Alexander Wildlife... | reverse complement strand
TTATGAAGTTGTGGTCAGGGTGTGGGTAATTGTATTTTAATTATCCATGCCTTGTCCATGACGGAATGCCCATTATCCATAAATCCATGCTGTGTATTGTAAGTGATATGAGATTTGGGATTATTAAATGAGTGCTTTGTCTGAATTAAAGAGGGTTAGCTTTGTAAGGAACAATGACGAAAATGGTAGAAATATCCATATATTTGTTGTATAATTTAAAAATAAGTTTTGATTATAGCAATAATGAGCAATTCGACTATGTGCTGATTTTGGCTATATAATGGGAAGTTGAGAAAATGACGATTTGACATCCATTATGGTTATAAATTAGAACAAGGCGTAGACAGGGTGATGTTTTATGAATTGTTTTGGATAAGAATGTTTGTGACACTGATTTAATAATTTTAAAATTTGGTGGTGAATGGTTTGAATATATTGTTTTGGAATACCTATAAAAATAACCATAAATCCGGAATAGATGATTGTTTAATAGAATTGGTTATAGATAAACGTTGTGATATAATAATATTAGCAGAATATCATGATGATGTAAGGTACCTTTGTAGGCAGATAAATAACATATCTAATGTAGAGTATGTACCTATCCCCAATAATGGTGGATGTGAAAAAATTAAAGGATTCATAAATAAGAAGTATAGAATCGAAAATATTAACGAACAGCATCGCTATCAAATAATAAAAATAGAAACCGTCTCCTATAAATTGTTAATAGGCATGATTCATAATATCAGTAAACTTCATGCTTCTGATGATCAGCAAAAAGAAAATCTGAGATTTTTCAATCATGACGTTTGTGAAGCAGAGAAATCCAACAAGACCAAGAATACTTTAATTATAGGAGACTTTAATGCAAATCCTTTTGAAGTCTCATGTGTTTCAGCAGACACAATTCATGCTATTCCTTATATCCAAGAAGTTAAAAAAAAATCGAGAACTGTTCAAGGAAGGGAATACGAGAAATTTTATAATCCTATGTGGAAATTTTTAGGTATGAGAGAAATACCATACGCTACATATTATTATAATAATAGCGGGTTAATTAATTACTTTTATAATATATTTGATCAAATAATTATTCGACCACAATTATTAAACTCTTTTGTTGATGAGTCTTTGGCAATTATTACAAATACATTAAAACATAATTTGTTAACTGGACATAAACCAAATAAGGAGTACTATAGCGATCATTTGCCCATTTTTTGCACTATTAAGGAGGAGAATATTAAATGAAAGATTTATGGAATAAAGAATTTGCGCCGCAAAGTGTTGAGACCCCAAAAGAAATAATTGAGCAACAATGTGATTCATTAGAAAGATTAACAAAAGGAAAAATAACTGCAAAATTATCTGAATATGATGGACATATTGCTTCATATATTAAGTCGGGCATCACTTCCAGCATTGGTGCAATAGGAGCAAGTTTGGGAGATAGAGAAGTTAATATTCAGGAAGATTTGGGTGAAATAAAATCGGATAATTTTATATTTGAATTTTTCATTACATCTAAAAGTACGCCCAACTATAAATACCGAGTAATGTTTATTAAGTATGGAATAGAGTTTTATCCTACTCTAATTGTATTAGATGAGTCAATTGCTAGCGAATTAGACGTAGAACAAAATATTGAAGTGGCGTCTCAAGAAAAGTTTGAGGAAATATTAGAAAAAATCCTAAATTCAAATAAAATAGAAAAAGTTATAAATGCTCTTCTAGCAATTGCTATGAAAGAAGAAAAAAAATTGTCGTTTTGATTTTAACTAGTAGCCATTATGAAGTGTAGTTGTGTTGGTTACAGATGATTATAAAGATTAAGAACAGGATGTAATTTTCTGTTCTTTTTTTGCACGCTAAAATTTGAAAGGCTTAGAATGGAGGTGAGAAAAGATAATGGGTGCGCCGCAATATGCTGCTTGTACGAATGAAATGCTTGACTATATGATTAAAAACGGTAAAATTACAGGTAAAGATATTTCTGAAACCGAATCAAATATGATTGATGAGGTGATGAAAGTGGAAGGAATAGAAATACCGAAAGTAATGTACCGTAGGAGAAAGGAATGTGGTCAATATTTTTTGAATGTTCCAGCTTGTTATAGTAAAACCGGAAAAAGACATCAAATAACGGCATTGCAGGAAGAAGAGGTTGAGAAATTATTCAAACAAGAAGCGTATGCGGTAATAACACACCAGATTGAAAAAAGAGAAAGGGAAAAGATTACAGTTCAAGAAATAATAGGGAGGTTTATTGCGGAAAGTTCTATTTCAGAGAGTTCAAAAAGTAAATACTATCGTGATCATAGAAACTTCATTGAAGGTACAGAGTTTGGAATGTTGTCTGTTGTAAAGGTTAGATATTATCATTGTGAGGATTTTGTTAAAAGTTTGCAATTAAAGCTGACTCATAGCTCTTTGCTTCAGATAAAGTCTGTAATAAAGCAATCATTTGACTATGCTATTTCCAGAGATATTATGCTACGCAATTATATGTTAGGGGTAAAGATCAATGCTAATCTTTGTAAGAAATCGGTTAGGGACACAGAGAGGATATATTCAGTTGAGGAGATTGGACGTCTGGAGAATGCTAGTATTGATGCTTGGGAAAAGAAAAAATACCGCAATTCGGTGGTCTATCTTTGCCAATTGTATACAGGTTTAAGAGTTGGTGAATTGATGGCTTTAAAATGGGAGAATGTTGATTTAGAAAAGGGGATCTTGTCTATCATAGAGGGGCGAAAGGAGTTTATGGATTATGAAAAACGCAAAAAGATACGTGTTAGCGGAGTTACTAAAAACAAACAATCTGAAAGAATTATATATTTAAACAATAATGCGTTATATTGGTTTATTGAATTGAATGATCGCAATTCTAATATTAATAGTCCATATGTAGTAACAACAAAAAACGGTACAATTCCGAGTTATGAGAACCTTTATACAACAATAAAAAAGTTTTGTAATTATGCAAAGGTGGAATATGGTGCTACACATATTTGCAGGAAGACAAATATCAGTTTGAGAATAGCCAATGGAGATAACCCGGTAAACGTGAGTAAGGATGCAGGACACAAAAAATTAACTACAACGTTAGATGTTTATAATAAGTATAATGACATTAAGGAATCCCTTGAGAAACAAAATGAAATATTTGAAAATATGAGCTGCCATCACATGCCATCACTTAAAAATTGACAATAAAATGCCCCCAAACCCGCATAAATACGGCATTTGGAGGCATAAAAGGGGAGGATAAGTATTTCTACTTTTTCTTTTGTCTTCCACAGAAAGCGCTGCGCCTTTGCAACTTCTCTCAGTGGATTACTTATAGTATGTACTGCTTTTTTAAAAATATACAAGTTCTTTTAAAATTTTTTTCTAAATTGGCAGCTATATTGAAAAATCATTGAAAAAAGGTACTGTATCGTTTATACTATCTTTGACATAGTAAATTTGTACAAGCAAGAGGTGATTAATTTATGGGATTATTACAAGACTGGAGAGACATCGCATATTCTCAGAAAACGGATAAAGGCAAGCTTCAGAAGTTTTGGACCAATTATTTTATGATTGAAAAGGAAATTTATGAACAATTGCTGGATAACCCAGAGGAGGTAATCAAAGGGACGATCCGGGAGCTGGCAGAAAAATACGATGTGGAAATCTTAACTATGGTTGGATTCCTCGATGGAATCAATGATAGTTTAAAGGAAGCAAATCCGATCGAAGAAATGGATGAGGATACGGAAGTAAATCTAGGATTTGATAATGAAAAGCTTTATAAAAATATGGTTGATGCGAAAGCCGACTGGCTCTATGAGCTTCCGCAGTGGGATATGATTCTTGCCAAAGAGAAGCGAAAAGAGTTGTACAAGGAGCAAAAAGAATCAGGAACGATTGTAAAAGATGCAAAAATAGGGCGCAATGCCCCATGCCCATGCGGCAGCGGGAAAAAATATAAACAATGCTGTGGAAGATAACGGGAATCATCGGGATTCTTTGTATTGTATATTATTTGATAATTATTTTTTATGCAGGTTTTCAGGCAAATTTTTCGAAATTCTGGGCTGCCGCAGGCATTTCCTGCCTGGCGGCATCGGTACTGAAATTTCATGTATCTTTACCGGGAACAGTGAAGCTTGTCGGAGGTATATTATTACTGGTCGTAATCAGCGTTTTTTTCGCTGTTGAAGCAAGGATCGTATTTGCGATGAGCAGTAAGAATACATCGGACTTGGAGTATGTGATCGTGTTGGGAGCAAGAGTCAGAGGAGAGACCCCCAGTAAATCTCTTTATAAGAGATTGCAAAGAGCAGAGAAGTATCTAAAAGAAAATCCGTCGACAATTGCCGTACTGTCTGGCGGACAAGGCTTTGGAGAGGATATTTCCGAGGCAGAGGCGATGAGAAGATATCTGACCGCTCACGGGATTTGTAAAGACCGTCTTAGAAGTGAAGATCAATCAACGAATACGAAAGAAAATATGAAATATAGCTTTGCTATTATTGGAGATCAGGATACGAGAACCGGGGTAATTACAAACAATTTTCACGTATATCGGAGTGTTGCTATCGGAAAGAAGATGGGATATAAAAATTTAGAAGGAGTAGCAGCCTCCTCTTCTGCCATTTTGCAGGTGAATTATATGGTACGGGAATTCTTTGCCGTAATTAAAGATAAATTTATTGGAAATATATAGGAACGTCAGTAATAAAGATCAAACTGCGGAAACTCAAGTGAAAAACAGGTTGACAAAAAATATCTTAAGATTATAATAATAATTAACAGCAACAAGACAATACGTTGAAGAGAAGAGTAGGATGCGAAATACTCCAGAGAGAGATGCATACGGTGGAAGCATTTTAGCAGAGAAACATCTGAAGACCAACTCTGAGTGACCTTAATCCGGTTCGGTGACTCCGTTATCGTCATAAATGAGAGGTTGCCATTTCCGTAGCAGGAAATTAATACAAATAGGGTGGAACCGCGAGTAACTGAAAAGAGTAGCTCGTCCCTTGTGATTCGTAGAGAAATCGCATAGGATGGGCTTATTTTTATTGAAGTAAGGAGTAGTGTTATGATTATTACATTAAAAGACGGAAACTGTAAAGAATACAGCGAAGCAAAAGCAGTAATTGATATTGCTTATGATATCAGTGAAGGATTGGCGCGGGTCGCCTGTGCCGGTGAAATAAATGGGGAAGTGGTAGATTTACGGACGATGATAGATTCCGATTGTCAGCTGAATATTCTGACTGCCGATGACTCAAGAGGGCTTGCGGCATTGCGTCACACAGCATCTCATGTATTGGCTGAGGCAGTAAAGCGCCTTTATCCGAATACCAAATTAGCCATAGGACCGTCCATTGATACCGGATTTTATTATGATTTTGAATCTGAGCCATTTTCCAGAGAAGATTTGGATGCTATTGAAAAAGAGATGAAGAAGATTATAAAAGCAGGTGAGAAATTAGAAAAATTCACTTTGCCAAGAGAGGAAGCAATCCGGTATATGGAGGAAAAAGGTGAATCTTACAAAGTAGAATTAATCGAAGACCTTCCCAAAGAATCGACGATCTCCTTTTATTCACAAGGAGATTTCGCAGATCTATGTGCCGGTCCTCATCTCATGAATACAAAGGGAATTAAAGCATTTAAACTGATCTCATCATCCGGTGCTTATTGGAAAGGCAGTGAAAAAAATAAGATGCTGGCGCGAATCTATGGAACGGCATTTGGGAAAAAGGACGAGTTGAAGGCTTATCTGGAACAGTTAGAAGAGGCAAAGAAGCGTGACCATAATAAATTGGGACGAGAGATGGGGATTTTTACCACGGTAGATGTTATCGGGCAGGGATTGCCGCTTCTCATGCCAAAGGGAACTGCTATTCTCCAGACTCTTCAGCGTTGGATTGAAGATGAAGAGGAGAAGCGGGGTTATGTAAGAACAAGAACTCCGCTTATGGCCAAAAGTGATTTGTATAAAATGTCCGGGCACTGGGATCATTATAAAGAGGGCATGTTTATATTGGGAGATGAAGACAAAGATAAAGAAGTCTTTGCTCTTCGCCCTATGACCTGCCCATTCCAGTATTATGTGTATAAAGCAAGTCAGCATAGCTATAAAGAACTTCCGATTCGATATGGAGAAACATCTACCATATTTAGGAATGAAGAATCCGGTGAGATGCATGGACTGACTCGTGTTCGTCAGTTTACTATTACTGAGGGGCATCTGATTATGACCCCGGATCAAATCAACGATGAATTTAAAGGCTGTGTGGAGCTGGCTCTATATTGCCTAAAAACCCTTGGATTAGAAAAGGATGTAACCTACCGGCTGTCAAAATGGGATCCCGATAATAAAGAGAAATACATCGGAGATGAAGCGTACTGGGAAGAAACTCAGGGCGTTATGCGTAAGCTGTTAAGTGATATCGGTGTGCCCTTTACGGAAGCTGTAGGTGAGGCCGCTTTTTATGGTCCTAAGCTGGATGTCCAGGCGAAGAATGTATATGGAAAAGAAGATACAATGATTACGATTCAATTGGATCTGGCATTGGCAGAACAGTTTGATATGTACTATATTGATGAAAATGGGGAAAAGAAAACCCCGTTTATTATCCACAGAACCAGTATGGGATGTTATGAAAGAACTCTGGCGTGGCTGATTGAAAAATATGCAGGGAAATTACCCACATGGCTATGCCCGGAACAGGTACGTGTACTTCCGATTTCTGAAAAATATCAGGACTATGCAGAAAAGGCGGAAGCACAGCTCAGGGAAAACGGCATCCGGTGCACAGTAGACAAACGCAGTGAAAAAATTGGTTATAAAATTCGCGAGAGCCGCTTGGAAAAAGTTCCTTACATGTTAATTGTAGGAGCCCAGGAAGAGGAAAATGGAGAAGTATCGGTAAGAAGCCGGTTCCTAGGTGATGAGGGTCAAAGGCCGCTTTCGGTATTTATTGAAGATATTACAAAAGAAATTAATGCAAAAGAAATTCGTAAAATTGAAGTGGAAAACTAATCAGAAATCGTATAATATCTGTAAACCGGCGCATACTATCTCCGAATCTAAAAAGGAGGTAATGATTATGCCACTATTAAGCTGTACCGCCAGACCCTGTATGTATAATGATGATGAATACTGTTCAAAGGGAGACATCCAGGTGACGGGGGAATCTGCCAATCAATCGGATGAAACCTGCTGCGAAAGCTTTCAGGAGCGTAATGATGATTCGCTTAGCAGCTCTGTTGGGAGCGGCTGTAAAACAATTGATGTAGATTGTGAAGCATGTGACTGCACATTTAATGAAGAAGAAAAGTGCGGTGCGGATAAAATTACAATAACCGGTGCCAGTGCCTGCCACTGCGAGGAAACATCATGCGGAAGCTTTGAGCATTTATAAAAAAGAAATATGGAAAGATATTGCCTGATAGGACCGTAAGCCTATCAGGCAATATCTTTTTGTGCAAATTTTACTAAAATGTTTAAAATCGAAAGTTCCACGCTATTATTCCGTTGAGGTGGTGCTAAAATTCTGTGCAAGGGGTACTTTGCTGTCGGAACATACGGTCTTTGGCAGAATTGTATTCAATAAAATAGCCGCAATTGTAGTGATAACTACAGGTGATTTTCCAAAGATGGTAGTTACCCAGGCAGGGAAGCTGTCTAAGCATCCGGCAGCTTGTGTTACGCCCATGCCAAGAGCAACGGAAAGACCAACGATGGAAGTATTTCGATAGTTCATATCCTCCGTCATGACCAGTTTGATTCCTGTCATAGCGATAGAAGCGAATACGGATATGGTTGCGCCTCCAAGTACACACTGAGGAATCGTAGTTAAAATAGCGGAAAATTTAGGTACTAAGCCGGCAGCAAGCAAGATAACTGCCGCCAATCCAAACACAATACGGTTGATTACTTTCGTTGTAACTACAATACCTACATTCTGGCTATAAGTAGCGGTAGGAAGTCCGCCCAGAATTGCTCCAACAATATTGGAAACACCATAACCAATGATTCCGCCCTTTAATTCACTGTCTTTTGGCATACGCTCCATGGATCCGGTCGTTGTTGCAGAAAAGTCGCCGATTGCCTGAATGGAGTTAATGGCAAATAAGAGGCCGATTGCAATACAGGAAGATGGCTCAAACACAATTCCAAAATGGAACGGTGTGGGGAATTGAAAATAACTGGCAGTAGCTACACTGCTGAAATCGATTAAGCCAAAGCAAAGAGCAACGATATATCCGACAATGATACCTACAAGTATGGATGATAATTTCAGGATGCCTTTTGTAAAATGGTTCAATCCAATTACGACTGCCAAAGTAATAAAGGCTACGGCCCAGTTTTGCCATGAACCGTAATTTGACTTGCCAACACCGCCGGCCATATAGTTTACGGCGGTAGGATACAGGGAAAGACCAATGGTAAAAACAACCGTTCCTGCGATTAACGGAGGGAACAGTTTCCTTATCTTTGTGATGGTAAAACCGACTAAAATGGCGACGATACCACCCACGATCTGTGCTCCGAGTATCATAGGAACACCGTTGCCGCTTTCATGCCCGGCAATTGCCTGCATACTTGGTACATATGCAAAACTGATACCCATGATCATAGGGAGCGCAGCACCTATGTGGAATCCGTTTTTATTCCCGATAGGAAAGAGCTGGAGTAACGTAGATAACCCTGATACAACCAGTGCCGCCTGAATCAAAAATACACTGTCTTTTGCAGAGAGTCCGGCGGCACCGGATACGATAATAGCCGGAGTGACACAACCCACTATGGCTGCAACGACATGCTGCAGTGCCAGCGGGAATACCTGTGAGTACTTTGGTTTTCCATAAAAATCAAATAATGCGGATGGTTCATTCGAATTTTTCATGCTTTGAGTTCCTCCTTGGGGATTATTGGCGGATATGAGTTCCGGTCTTCCCCAGAATTCCCTCTTTTGCTTTCTCAAGCAGAGTAATGAGCGCTTTGCGTCCATCTTTGGAATCTGCGAATTTCACAGCAGCCTGTACTTTTGGAAGCATGGAGCCGGGAGCAAAGTGCCCTTCTTCCATGTATACTCTTGCCTGATCTGTTGTGATATCGTCCAACCATTTCTCTTCCGGTTTGCCGAAGTTTATTGCGACTTTTTCTACTGCGGTCAGGATGATCAGGAAGTCTGCATCCAGTTCTTCCGCTAATAATTCGCTTGCAAAATCTTTATCAATGACTGCGCTGGTACCCGATAAGTGATTATCATTACGTATTACCGGGATTCCACCGCCGCCGCAGGCGATCACCAGCTGCCCTGATTCTACCAGGGAGCGGATGGCGCCGGTTTCAATTATTTCTATCGGTTGTGGAGAAGCAACGACACGGCGATAGCCTCGACCTGCATCTTCCTTCATTATGTATCCGTACCGATCCGCTGCATCATCGGCCTGTTCTTTTGTCATAAAGTGTCCAATCGGCTTTGATGGTGTCTGGAAAGCAGCGTCTTTGGCATCTACACGGATCTGCGTAATCATCGTTGCAACCGGAATATCTTTGATATTGCGGTTTAAAAGCTCTTCGTGTAATGCATTTTGCAGGTCATATCCGATATAAGCCTGACTCATAGCAACACAGACGGAGAGAGGAGTGTTAGGCTGCTGCGGATTCTCACGGGTCAAAGCGCTCATGGCATTATTGATCATACCGACCTGAGGACCATTCCCATGGACAACTACCACTTCACATCCTTCTTCTATTAAATCAACAATTGCTTTTGATGTGATTTTAACAGCTGCCATCTGTTCCGGCAGTGTGTTGCCAAGAGCATTGCCGCCAAGGGCAATTACAATTCTCTTTTTCTTTTTCATATGATCACCTATTCAAAGATTCTTGGAGTGGATTTTTCCTCTAATTTCTTTAGTATAGCAGCAGGATCTGCAAACTTGCTTAAGAAGATCATGGCAGCAATTACATATGGTTTGTAGCTTGCTTCTTTATAAAGTGGGTCACGGTAGCGGTCGAATACAGAGGATTCCACTTCGCCGTCGACACAGCTTACATTGTTGATATCAGCAGGAAGACAGTGCAGATAGAGAGCCTTGCCGTCTTTTGAAGTCTTCATAAGTTCTTCGGTACAGCACCAATCTTTATGTTCTGCATTCTGAGCCAGTAATTCTTGTTCAAGAGCTTTGATACCTTCTGTATCACCTTCACCATAAAGGGCGGTACGTTTTTCCATAGCGGCAAATGGAGCCCAGCTCTTTGGATAGACAATATCAGCGTCTTTGAAGGCATCAGCCATATCGTGGGATACCCGGAAAGAACCACCGGATTTCTCAGCGTTCGCTTTGGCAACTTCTTCTACTTCCGGCATAACCTCGTATCCTTCCGGATGAGCCAGTACGACTTCCATACCCATTCTTGTCATCAAACCGATAACACCTTGAGGGACCGATAATGGTTTGCCATAAGATGGAGAGTAAGCCCATGTCATAGCCAGCTTCTTTCCTTTTAAGTTCTCAATTCCACCAAATTCATGGATAATATGTAACATGTCCGCCATACTTTGTGTTGGGTGATCGATATCACACTGTAAGTTTACTAAGGTAGGTTTCTGCTCAAGAATACCGTCTTTGTGTCCCTGAGTAACAGAATCTGCCACTTCATGCATATATGTGTTGCCCTTACCGATATACATGTCGTCCCGAATACCAATCACATCTGCCATGAAGGAGATCATGTTAGCTGTTTCACGCACGGTTTCGCCATGTGCTACCTGAGATTTTCCTTCGTCCAGATCCTGAACTTCCAGTCCTAATAAGTTACATGCAGATGCGAAAGAGAAGCGGGTACGAGTGGAGTTGTCGCGGAACAAAGAGATGCCAAGACCGCTTTCAAATACTTTGGTAGAAATATTGTTTTCTCTCATGAAACGAAGTGCGTCAGCAACTGTCCACACGGCTTCCAATTCTGCGTCCGTTTTCTCCCATGTCAGGAAAAAATCATTTTCGTACATCTCTTTGAAATTCAAGCTGTTTAATTTGTCAATATAATCCTGTAAGGTTTTCATTTTTTATAGTCTCCTTTTTTATTTGCAGTATATAGTCGGTAATGCTGCGTAAACAGCAGCGCATCGGACAAGATCCTGTTTCCATGTTCTTTCGTTCGGTGCATGAGCCTGTGCTTCTTTTCCCGGTCCGAATCCGATGCATGGGATTCCGTTGCGCCCCATAATGGAAACACCGTTGGTTGAGAAAGTCCATTTATCCACTCTTGGTTCACCATACAGACCTTCATATGCTTCTACCATTGCATTCGTTACATCATGATCTTCCGGGATGACCCAGGTCGGGAAGTAGCATTCGATTGGATAGGTAAGTCCTTTGTAGGAAGGACGTGAATAATCGTACATAGAAACAGTTACATCCTTACCGTATTTCACTACATTTGGCAAAGCACGGATTTCATCTAAACAGCTTTCCCATGTCTCGCCTGCTGTCATTCGTCTGTCCAAGGAAACGGAACAGGAGTCGGCAACGGCGCATCTGCTTGGGGAAGTAAAGAAGATCTCGGAGGCAGTAACGGTACCACGGCCAAGGAAACGTGCTTCTTTCCAAAGAGGGTTAAATGGTTCCTCCAGCATTCTTACCAGACCTTTGATCTGTGTTTTGTCTTCGGCATCGTTTTCATTGAGTGCGCGCACATCCTGAAGGATGTCCGCCATTTTGTAGATAGCATTATCACCGCGTTCCGGTGCGGATCCATGACAGGAAACTCCTTTGACGTCAATACGGATTTCCATTCGCCCTCTTTGTCCGCGGTAGATACCACCGTCTGTTGGCTCTGTAGATACCACAAATGCAGGACGCACCTTGTCTTCATTGATAATATACTGCCAGCATAAGCCATCGCAGTCTTCCTCCTGAACAGTACCGGCTACGAGTACCGTATACTTGTCACTTAACAGGCCTAAGTCTTTCATGATCTTAGCACCATATACAGCAGAGACAATACCGCCTAATTGATCTGAGGTTCCCCTGCCGCCGATCTCTGTATCAGATTCAAAGCCTTCATATGGATCAAACTCCCAGTTATCAATGTTGCCGATACCAACGGTATCGATATGCGCATCATAACCGATTAATGTTTCTCCGGTTCCCATATAGCCCAGTACATTGCCCATAGGATCAATTTCTACTTTGTCAAAACCCAGTGTGTTCATTTCTTCTGCAATACGGTCGATATGAGCTTTCTCATCACAGCTTTCCCCCGGATATTTCACGATATCGCGTAAGAATTTGGTCATGTCTGCTTCATAATTTTTTGCTGCTTCTTTGATGATATTAAAATCCATCATGATCCTCCTTTAAATTTTATTATTGTTCTTTTCCATCCCAGACAATGGCTTTGTAGCGATCCGGGTCTGTGTCTCCCTCCGTTGAGAAGAGAAGGATTTTTGAATCCTTGTCAAGCCCCAGTCGTTCTTTTAACTCTTTATACTCCTCCATCATCATGATGCATGCAAGCACGCCAAAGGGTGCCGCACCGGATTCTCCGGAAGTGATAGGGGCGTCCCCCTTCAGTGGAGCCCCCAGCATTCGCATTCCTTTTGCGGCGGTCCAGTCAGGAGTGGAGATGAAAGTATCAACGTGGTTCTTTAGAATATCCCAGGAGATGGTGTTTGGCTCGCCGCAGGCAAGGCCGGCCATAATTGTCTGCATATCACCATCGACAATTCGTGGGGCTCCGTCTCCGGCTTTTGCTCCTTGGTAGAGGCAGTCTGCCACATCAGCTTCGACGACTACAACCTTAGGCGGATT
>Ga0153983_1000303_pt1 | contig 12888 bp, 7 predicted proteins | sample TSGA067MetaG_FD_104693 | JGI IMG/M metagenome (GOLD analysis project Ga0153983, IMG submission 104693) | Attine ant fungus gardens microbial communities from Georgia, USA - TSGA067 MetaG | ecosystem: Host-associated > Fungi > Mycelium > Unclassified | place: USA: Georgia, Alexander Wildlife... | reverse complement strand
CCAAACATAAGCTTGTACAGTCTAGTCTCCTTCTTGATTACAGATTATGACCACGCATCGTCAAAGCGTGAGCATTGATCATTTTGTGGTCTCGGAGGTAACCGTTTTTGTCAGACTAGAAGGCATCAACGAAAGTGTAAGTGAAGTGCTTGACTGGCTCCTTGACAAAGGCATGATTTGTTTTTCTCCAAGAAGAAGTAATCATATTGTTCTAGAGTCGAGATTGATGTTCTATGTGGAAGCTTTATTCTGATTTCCCTCGTTCATGTGTATAAAGTTGGTTGACGAGAAGAGAAGAATCATGTTGCGCGGAGACATGCAATAGCCGGGTTCTCAACTGCCGCCGCAACGATCATGAACCGTAGACTCCAGAAACATGCATCAAGCAACACCCTCAACTTCACAACTTGCGCTAAATTCTGTGAACAAGCCTTTAGCGGGATTACTTCCACACGATAAGAAGTGTTTTTCGCACCAGGCACACCATACATTGGGCAATCTATGCGTCAGATTACCCAATTCCATCTTGAGAAGTATAGATTGGTGATTTCCGGATTAAGAGTTCCTTCAGAAATGGACCACACGACTAGCAATAGCAAAACATTCTATACTGCAAGGGGAATAATCGAGATTATCACCAGTATTAGCGAGACTTGTTGGCGCAAGCATGTGGTGACATGCACTATAGTGTACATACTTGGTATAGCCTGCCTGCCTGTCATAGTTTCTGATTCGCAGGCTTGGCTACAGCAAATAAAGTTTGTCTGGGATGTGTTTCTCAGTCATCCCACGACGACCGTCGGGATTTTCCTCATGGGAATTCAAATCTACCATGGAGACAGAGCTAGATATTGTTGGGCAGATTCTTGTAGAAAAATGCCCGTCTTATAGATTTTCCCATCAATGTCAATGTCACTAGTGGATTCTGTGAAATGGGATGGTCACAAAAAGTTGCAAATCAGTAGAGAGCTTACTTATTGAGCTTTACACTTTAAGATCAGTGATGAATAAGTACTATCAATTGTACTGTGATGTATGGCTTCCTATACATTGTACCTGTTTTTGGAAATTTATAACACAGTGCTCAATTGCAGTACACAGTAATATACAAGATACACTACAGAATTCTACTTTGTATATTTACAAACACAACTAGAAAGCCAGATTGCTTACTGCCACAGAAACCTAGTCACACATTGGTTTGACTTGGAATAAAATGTATTCCATTGCAAACCAATGAGTGAATATAACAAATTACAAACTTATATAATAGAGAAAAACATTCCAGAAGATTCCCAAAAGTTCAGCCAGATCACTGCATCAGCTTGATTTCCCAACACTTACAACTAATCCAAAGGGGTAGAAAAATGAGATGAGCAGAGAAAAAAAGGGAAAAGAGGACAAAACCAATACAGAATAAAGGTATTGCTAGTTCTGTCTTCTATTGTGTAACTCAATCATAATGATTTAGAGGGCAGACTCTTTGATGGTTACAAAGAGAATTCAATAGGGTTCTCTGATCAATTGCTCAACTACTTATACAGTTCTACTATTTGTTTATGTTTATACTAATCTAAACTATAACTGTCCAAGAGGTTAGTAGTTTAACTCCCTTCTGTGTTATCTTATTTATAGCTTCTTTGTCATAGTTGAGATGACTTATGACATAAGGATTTTTTTGGAGAATATATTCTCCTAGAGGACTTTGCTTCTGTTATCATAACCTTGAGATTTAAAGAAAAGAAAGAACTTACTTTACTCTCTTTTTCTGACCTAGATTGATAGTAGCTCTACATTGTTATATTACCATCTAATATATTACTACTATACAACTTTGGTAACAACTTGAGTCAAAGTTTATAAATTTGTTAGTTTAACAAATCTGAAGCTCATACAAAGCTCATAGACCTATAAATACTTTGTAGTTAGTCCAAGTATATCCTAATAAGTTCTATTTAAGATTAGGCTAATTGTTCTATGAATCTCAGACATAATCCAGATATTATTAGCAACTTGTGGTCAAGCAAAACTTCATTGGTATTTGATTGAGAATTTGTTACAAGAATATTAAACTATTAAAACTTTATAAGTATATGTCATGAGTCACCTCAACCATGACCTAAAAAAGAAATATAACTTGGACTAGAATTGAACTAGTGATCTTAGAACACTTGTAAATTAAATGAGAACAAATATTATGAGATAGTTTCCAAAAAGAAAACTATTTCCCATATGTTTATTAACTTGATAGATAACATATAGAAATATAGTAAGAAAAGAATATATTAAGCCTTAAGTCTTCATGACCTTGTGCTAATAACAAATAGTCTGAACTGTATATATAGTATAGAACAATCAATCAAGGACTTTATCAAGTTCTCTTTTAACCCTAAAGAGTCCCCTAGTCTAAGCTTTAGACTAGGACCTTAAGTCAGTCACTGATAGTATGTTATTATAATCTTAAGGAGTAACTCAGGTTGTAATACTCAAGTAAAGACTTGAGAATGAGATAAGAGTAAAGAAAGAAAAGAAATAATACAATTAATAAAGCATAAAAAATACAAAAGAATATCTACTGTATATATACCTATGTACTATGAGATATAAGTATGAATGCAATGAGGAAAGTATGTGGCAGACATAAGGTCTATTGAGTAAAGAACTGTTAAAAGAATGAAAAGTAGCAATTATAGTGGAGATAAATAATAGTCTACTCACTGGGTTATTCAATAGATATTGATAGCAAGCCTAATAGAAAAAAGAGATCTTAAAAGAAGTAAAGAAGTCCTATTGACATAGTAGTTGAGATAAAGAAATGAGTACACTTATATAAGCATAGCTTATATATTAATCTACAATAATACATAGTATAATAATCATTTAATTTAATAAGAACATTTTTTTTAAATCAATAGTTTATTATACAGGGCATGAAGGTAGACCATGGCAAGTATATGACACTTACTTAGATAAGAAGAAAGTATAGAGAGAAAGAAAATAAGAAAAAAGGAAAAATAAAGTTGACAAGAGCTATACTTCTGCTTTATAAAGCTGCATTGCAACAGGACCTTATCTATTATTAAAACTAAAAACTCCAGTAATGATAATATTATATGATCACAAGAAAAGGTCATATATGTTGCATTCCATAATAATATGTTCTTGAGTTTGGACTTTGGCTTCATTACACAAGTACCCAGTAGAAAGGTAGAGGAAAAATCTTTGTCTGTATTTTCTAATAGGGGCATGTTTAGTAGTCATGCAAGTGAATCAGGCATATAATGAATTTAAGAACTCTATAACAGGAAACCACAAACTACTCTTGGCATAGATTGACTTTAGACTCTAGGATTTTTCTTGCTACAGTAATGGAATTGGTGATAACAATAATATCATGGATATTGTTTATTTCCATGGCAGGTATAAATAGTCATGAGTTTAGCCTCAATAGATATGACATTTACAGAATGGACTTAATAATGTTGCCATCTATAATAACAGCAGTGCTTTTAGAAGATATTTGAGATGTCCTAAAGGTGTGGTTAAAGCTTTGAAGATATTAGTATAGATCCTCATCAGATAAAGAAAAAGGAGAATGAAAGTTAATTCTACCAGAGAAATGATTAACTACCCTTGAACCAGAAGAGAAAAGAGGATGAAGGGGATTAAAACAATTTCTAATACTGTTAAGGTACTCATTGATATCTTTGATGAGGCTCTTGAGATTGGTTTGTTATTTTATAGTAAGTTTGGAAATAGCAACTCTGTGAGGAGGTTAGTTCTTAGTATGTTATGAGTTAAGTAGTAAGTTGATAGTATATGAAAAAGAAATAGGATATAGCATAGGTAGTGTCTGCCATTTAGTTTGCGAAGGTGTAAAGTGATGGGAATAAGACCTATAATGGCTTCAATATCTTCAGATGGTAAAGTTTAAAAAGTACCTATAATCTAAAGGACTACTCTTTACTACATTTTCTTTAATTTGGTTATGTTCTTAACAATAGGAGTACATTTGAAGAACCAAAGCTGAAACTTATATAGAGCAATGAACAAAACACAAGTTCTATACAGAAGTTGTTTTTAAATAGGGAGAAGATCTCTTGAGGAGTTTCCTAGCATCTTCATGGCACTAAGGGTAAAGAGGCACTTTGTGGTATAGAAGTGTGTGTGGTAGTTGAAATTGAGTTTGTGGTCAAAGTAGAAATCCAGATATTGCCAGATAGGTTTAGAAGAGATAATGGGACCTTCTACAAATAATAGGTTAATAGAGAGATTAGGAAGATGTCAAGCTCTTGTAAAATAGAAGAGTTCAGTTTTGCTATGTTCCATGACAAGGCCAGTATCAAGGAGAATTTTAGACATAATGTTATAACTACATAGAAAAAAGAAAAAGAAAAGAAAATAACTTTTCTCTTGGGAAATTAAAAGACTATTGTCAAAAAAGAAGAGAATATTAGTTGGAATTTTTTCTTTTAGGTTTTTTATTCTTTTTTTGAACATTTTCATAATTGGAGCTAAATAGATAGTGAGATAGATTCAATAGCAGATAAGAACTTTTTCTTGACATAATTTATTAAGTCTTATGGTCTTTTGTTTGATGACATAATTTCATGTATTTTGTTATCAAAGAATTTTCTCTTGGTATCTCATATAGTCAACTTGTATTCTTTTCAACTCTATAGGTCTCCCAGCTTATAGTATCTGCTAAGGCTAGTAGTGTATTCTTAGTTCTACCACTCCCTAGAATACTTTGTGATATGTTACTGAACTGAGTTCTGAAGGTCTTCTTTGCTCTTGATAGATAATATATCAAGGTTCTTTACTCTATATATTAATAATTCAACAAAGACTTTCTCTTTCTTGCTATTTTTTTTGATTAATTAAATGCTGATGTCAATGTTTACTTCTCTAATGCTTACTTCAATAATGAGCAAGACATGATCTAATAGTTTTTGTATTTTGGAATGAAGTGAGTGTTGATTAAACCTAGCATTGTTAGGAGGTAGAAAAACAAGGTCTAGAACAGAGTTAGTGTCTTGCAGGTTTTTGGCATATCTTGTAGGACCTGGATTAAAGGAGAGGATAACTCCAAGCCTAGGCTATCAGCAATTGTAATGAGATCATCAGTATAGATAAAGTAGTGATGGAAATTGGGGTCCTAGTTGCTATCTCTGATGTTAAAGTTGCTTGTCATAATCACCATATTTCTAATATTTTGGTGAAGAAATTGAAGGGTAGTCTGGTTGTTGTCTGAGTAAACGTTGATTCTAAAGTTTAAATCTTGTTCATTATAGAAGACCAGAATGTTTATGTCATGGTAGTTGATAATATCTAGGCTAAGAATAAATCTTAGCCTTGAGAGTTGTTTGTTGACATAAGTAGTGATCTGAGGGTAATTGTCTTGTGTTATATTGTAATGAATAAATAGTGTCTACTCTGGTGTTACACTACTAGAGAATTTTCTGCAAAAATGTAGCATAGGATACACATTATACCTCTGGATTTCATTGTTGAAACCCACTCTAGAGACCTTCTACAAGCCCCAGACATAATCTAGACCTAAGATTAGGTACTTCTATTAGGTAGTAGCCAAGCTGCCACATACTAGAATAGAACATACCTCAAGAGACAAGACTAATGAGCTAGCATCAGGTTCTTTAGATATAGACTATCAATGTTAAAACTCTAGAAATTAGAGGCTCAGAAATATCTTTGAAATACAAGATAATTTCAATCTAGAGTAGACTTAAACTAATATAACACCAAGATGATAAATCAAAAGTCTATTAGTAACTAGTGATTCTATCACTACTAGACTCAGTCAAGAAATGGATGTACCGCAGGATAACAATCATATTGCTGATGTTCGCATATACTGTCATATATTTCTAGACCATATTTGGAGTAGAAAAAAGCTAGCTTGGGGTTTAGGAAAAAATAAACAAGAGTGAAGTATGGAGGTAGAGTAGGATCACATGGTCATGTCCAGAAGATATAGAGGATAGGAAAGTAATGGCTGTCATGGCCACATGGTGGTATCATAGAGGAGAAACACAAGAAAAAGTAGTAAAATAAAGGATTTTCTTTTTTATTTCTTTTAATTGAGTTTCTAACATTTGTAATATTCTAATATATTTCTCAGAGTAGAGATTAATAGAAAAAGCCTCCTTGGCCCTTGCCTTCATCTCAGAAGCTCTTGAGGTTGTAAATACAATTCTCTTGAGTATATAAGAGATAATCTTGGTAAGAGATTGAGTTAGTAAATGTTTCCTACTTTATATCCTATTCTTTCTTGAAACAAGACACAGCAGTCACTCAGACAACCTTCTATAGAGTAGTAGACCTGAAAAGCCTAGCTAATCATTGACTCAGATTGTATTACACTCATAAGGTTTGGTGTAGGGGTGTGGATAAGGGCTTGATTGAGTGTGGTAAGGTCCATAAGTAGTTTACTAACTATTCTACTAGTGAGCTTGTTATGGTATATAAAGGTGAACACCTTAGAGATACCATGTGAGGCAGATCTAGATTAAACATACTATCATTTTGTCTATTTTTATATTACAAATAAGCTGCACTTCTACTTTTTAATTTCTTTCTGATAATTCTACTTCCTCTTTCTCCCTATGAACTCTTTAGCATGCAATTGGGAACTGTCACCACCTTTTTCTACTTGCTAGTCATAATTAAATTCCCTTTTGCCCCTTTTACCAGGTAGTTGGGAGTACCGTAAAGAATGTCTCCTATGGGATTTGTATGACTGGGAACATATCATATAAGGAATCTAGGGGATTCTTGGATAACTATGATGTTTCTAGAATGGTGTCAGTTAGAATTTTGTTTTTTCTAACATTCTGAGAGAAGATGCAAAGATTGTGCTTAATTATTAATTGACATTGCCCATAGCTAGGTAAGTTAAGTTAGCTCTAATTTCTTGAGCTTCTTGTGCTTTTTTTGTGTGTCATTTACAATTGAAGTGATGTTTCCAGAATAGGCACCTGTTATCATTTGCCATATGCTCTCTCTTGCAGTTAGCACATTTGAATATATATGGGCATAGTTTATCTGGCTTGGTTTCCAGTCTAGGGAAGTTTGTTTTGGGATTAGCCTTGCAACACTATGCTATGTCTTTATGATGTTTAAGCTTATGCAGTCTATTGCATTTTTGGCACTTTGACCTATGAGCTCAGTATTAGAATGTTAAGTAGCCCTATTTCTAACAATTGTGGCATTATGGAATACCAGGGTTTATATTGGTACCTCTGATGATAGCAATGTTGTGTCTGTAATTGAAAGAGTGATTAATAAGAAGTTTGACCTTGGATCCATTTTAGAAGTTTCATATATCAATCTATATGATGGCCATGTTAGATTTTGGAGAGGCTTTAATTATCCTTAGTTTTAAAGCTAGGGAGATTGTTTTGAAGAGATCTGTTTGCTTAATGGCATTAGTAATGTCATTATTAGAAAGATTGCATCTGTTGGGTTATACAAATGGAATGCTAATGATTTTCAGATATGACTTCAACTGGGGTAGGTAAGGGGATAAGACTTTGTTGTGGTTAATGCTTTTAATTGACTTAAGATAGCACTCTATAGTGCTAAGGTTGCTGGACACTGGGACAGTATTGGTTGCAATTAAAATATCTCTTGTACACAGTTAAATATATTCCATATATAAGTTGAACTTAATGTTCTTCAACAAGTTGTTGATGGTGTGCATATGAGAGCCCACATCCTCTATGATTCTGTCAATATGTTTGTTGTGAAGGAAAATAATAGCCTATTTTCTAGATGGGCCTTTTGTTGTAACTTGGATTTTTCTTCCTTTAGTAGTTAGTTTGTTGAGAGCTACATTATGAATCTCAATGATTTCCTTATCTGGGAGGGCAAGGAAGACTTCCTTTATTTTGAGGATGTTGGCTGCTAAGTATTGGCAAAACAGCTAAGTCATTTTCTATTTTTCCTTTCCTTTTGTTTTGTTTTATTTAGTTAGATCATTACTAAGGAGGAGTGTGGAAAAGTATCATGTGACAGTCATAGTCACAACACATGACAAGGTAGTCACATGACAGAAGTAGCATGAGGACCATGGGAGGACAGAGCATAGCTACCAAAGTAAAATATATAAGTAGTATAAAAAATCCAATAGGAACTCTATTGAGTTCTCCTTGTTAACTCTGACTTGGAGTGGACTTAAGTTATTGTGGCTAGAGTCTTACACTGAGGCTATAACCTATGCAAAAGATCTAGTAGAGTTAGTTCTACTAATGTCTTTGGTCAAGCAATTAGTTTGATAATTTTTTGATTTCTTGAGTTGTTTCTTAGAGGAATATAGTAGATTAGAAGATGGGACCCTTTTGACTGAATGGTCACCATGGTTACTTGAACTAGTGTTGAGGGAAGTGTTCATGTTTTTTCCAAATTGTAGTATAACATTATCTTGAAAGAAAGTATTATCTAAAGTAAGTAGCCTATCTCAGCTGGATTCAAAAACAGCAGATATGAAGGTCCATGCAGAGTCCTTAAACAGGGCAAGTTAGGGAATGTCATTACTATCGTGATCCTCAAGGTTATATTACCTAAGAAAGAAAGCCATCTATTACAAAGAGCAAACTATATTATAGACATTGCTTTAAAGGAATTTATTGGTGCTAAAGAGAGACATTGTCATGACTTGGCAAATTGGCTAAGTTATTATTTATATTTCTTTTCTTTTCTTATTTATAACTACAAGATGGAGTGTGGGAAAGTATCACATGACTTTGTCACAATGTCACAATTTCACAATTGGTGTGACGGATGGTCACAGTCACAATGTGTTACATGACTAGAGTAACATGAGGACCATAGGAGAACAAGCACATAGCCATAGTAGTAAAATGTATAAGTAGTAGAGAATTAAGCGAGAACCCTATCGAGTTCTCTTTGTCAAACTCTAAACAAAGAGACAGTTGGCTTAATTCCGGTTATCGGACTTTAGACGCTGATAGACATAGACCTAAATTCACCATTCCAGAGGTTAGGATCAGCTAGAATATTGGTGCTATATAGAATGATAGCCAAGAGAGAAAATTCCATAGAATTTTTATATTGAGTAGTCTAGGTGGTATTAAGTGCCTCTATGCTGTTGCTGTATATAGACTAAGGTACTAGGGGGCAAAGTCAAACGTTCTGGCTAGGGCATTTTAAACTGAGGGTATATGTTCATTATCTTCTTCAATGACCATGTTGTTTTGTAATTGAATATGTTTAGCATAATTTATTTTGGAGGGGAGGAGTCATAGAAGATAAGAAGATGCTCTATGGTTCTCCTATACTGACACAAGATACTGGTCTGCCCTACTGTATATTGATAGCAGTATCTACATGTTATTCATAAGTATGCTTAAGATTCATAATAGAGTTAGCAAAACTGGGATTTGCTATACTATGCTTAGACACTGTTATACTAAACAGCTGTTTAGGCAATAAAAGTAATATTTTTTACCATAACAACAAGAATAACTAGCTTGAGAGACAAGTTTGGCCCCTAGAGATATTGTTAGATGCTTACTTGTAGACTTGAGCATACTACTTGAGTAGCAGAGTAATAGCTGTGACTATACTACAAAGACCTCATAAGCATTGTCCAGAGAATTTCATAATAGATTTATAATAGAACTCCCCTCTAGAGTGCTCTTGAGAGTAGAAAGGACCTTAGAAGATGTTTTCTATAAGAATGATGTCATATCTTGGTGGTAGTGACTTATTTATAATATCTAGGTTACCATCAGAGCAGGGCCATTATCACTAATGGCTAATTATAGCAAGAACTAGCAAGACAAGTTCTCTTGGAAACTGTATTACAAACCTAACAGAAAGAGACTGAGGCTTGAAGATGTGATGAGGTATAGAGAAGTAGTAAAAGAACTAGAGAGGTTAGGTAGAGAGGTCAGATAGAGAGATAGAAAAAGAGGTGTTTGATGAAGACAACATGCTCAAGAGCAAGACAACTTGAGATTGCTGCCTCTTCCTATAGCTCAGCAAAAGGCTCAAGAGCTATCTATTGTTTAGAGAAGAACCCCAGGAGTAGAATTAAAGAAGTGGGGAGTAGTAGCCAAGTAATTAGGAGAGGTACCATCTTATTATTTTACTCTTACTATCTTTGGAAATTTAGAAGTTTTCTTTGTTTCTTTTCTTTTGTTATATTATTGCTTTGTAATCCTAATAAAATACTCTAGGGTACAGAAGGGACAAGAATACTCTTCCCCCATCATTTTTCTCTTTGTTGCTCTAGAGCTGAAAAGCTATTTGAGTGATTTGAGGTTTTTCTTTGGTGTTTGCTTTATGAAGACTCTATAAAACTTCCCTCAAAGGAATACTCAAGCCTTAATGGACTTAGGCATTTGCTTATGCTAGGAGCTAATTACTCGCTATGTTATGAACATTGAATGGGACTATAACTATTATCAGCCATGATCTGATAATGAGTGGTTAGTAGATGAGATAATGGCAACATTAGACAAGGACATTATTATGCAGTAAATGCATTAAATATCTAAGAACTCTAAGAGATAATGAACTTTCAGAATAGATAAGACTCTTTGGAAAAATCTCAGACTATCCTCTTCTTCTATCTTTGAACTTATGCTAAATGGGACAACCCTGGACTAGACACTAACTCAACTTGTTACCTCTATCACTTCTGCTACTGGACTATCACTTAACTAGTTACTCATAGTTACAACTAGTATTACTACATTGTAATGTAGTCATAGTACCTAGTTAGGATAAATATAGATCAAAAAGAGAAGGGAACAACAAGTTCTCTCTTTCTGTATTCCCTCTGTAAAATCCTACTTTGAGGAATCAGTACTCTTATCTGTCTTAGGACAACCTTAAGGTGTCATAACTTGACAAAATGGCTAAGTCATTATTTAATATTTCTTTTCCTTTTCTTTTCTTTTATTACTAAGGTGGAGCATGGGAAAATATTATATGACAAGTCACAGAGTCACAAAATGGTCATGTCACAGGTCATGTTACACACAGTCACAGTATGTGACAAAGAAGTCAGCTAATGAACATGAGAACTGTGGGAGATAAGATGCATAGCCACAACAGTAATTGTATATATAGTGTAGCAAATCTAATGGGGACTCTATCGAGTTCTCTTTGTCAATTGCTGAACAAAAAGCAGTTGGCTTTATTCCGGCTTGGAGTTTAGCTTTTTTACATAAGAGTACTACTTAAAGTCTTGTTGACATCTCTCCTTCGATATAACTTCACTGAAAACCTTAACTGGATCCTGAAAAGGAGTGTGAAGATATCAAGTGTTAGATATAGGCTTTAAGTTGAAATATATATTCAACTATAAGGTCTAGAGTCTTAACATGCTATGTGTTTTTGGAGTTGGCTTCCAGTTGTATAGTTAGCTAAAGTAGAGCTTACATAATAGCACAGGAGTTCTAGGTAGTATTGCTATATCAATAGTGAGTTAGGCTACTAAACTAGGTAAGGACAATAGTGTCATGGCACAAGATGAACATGTGCCTTAGAGATCCTATTATGATGAGAGTTTACTCAAGTGAATACTAAAAATATTTTTTTTCTTCCTAGGTTTCTATTTAATATGTTTTGGTTATTCTTTGGACATTTACCTTCAGTAAGCTCTCTATTATTTGATTTATCTCCCCAGTGCCTACTTGTTTAGTGCACAATTGTGAAGCAATTTGGAGATTTTGCCTCTTTGATCTTACTTTTACCTTTGTTTCATGATCAAACCTTTTGATCCCCCTTAGTAATGATCTAACTAAATCAAAGAAAAGAAAACAAAAAGAAAAATAGAAAATGACTTAGCTGTTTTGCCAAGTCATGACACCAAGGGCTTTATAGAATACCCAGAGCTTAGCATTCTCCTCCTAGTCTACCCCATTTGCAGAAGTGACTACTTGAAGTTCCTTCCTGTAAACCAAGAGGCTTACAACTTGACAAGTCTCTACCAGGTCAAAGGTGCTAAACATATGGCACAATGCTTACACATCCAGCATGAGGTAGAAAAAGATGCTACCTCAAAGAATAGGCAGAAATAAATATTAGAAGGTGAATGATGACAATATTAGTGTAAGGGGTTTGGTAGTATAGTTGTTATGACTTGGCAAAACATCTAAGTTATTTCTATTTTCTTTTTCTTTTTCTTTTAGTTTCTTTATTCTGGACTTATTACTACAAGGATAGAGCATGAGAAGACATCATATGACTTAGTCACAAAGTCACAAAACATGACATTGATCACACTTTTTTGGTCATGTCACAGTCACAGTCACAACATGTGATGAGGTAGACACATAACAGGAATAACATAAGGACTTTGCACAGCCATTGTAGTAAAATGTATAAGTAGAAAATCAAATGGAAACTCTATTGAGTTCTCCTTGTCAACTCAGGCTTGGAGTGGATATAAGTCACCTTGGCTAAGGTCTTACAATAGTAGTTCTCCCAACAGCCATTATGGCCAGAAGAGAGGAGATGGTGGTGGTTAAAGGAAGGAAGACATGCTGTACTCCTTCCTTGTGTAATAAGTCTAAAGAAAAAATATAAATATAAATATAAATATAAATAATGACTTCGCCATTTTGCCAAGTCATGACATTGCTTATTCTCCATCAGTTACTCTTTCTATTACCACTCTATGTTTCATAACAATTATTCCAAGTTTATAACAATAAAGGATGGTTGGTTGTCTTTATCTTATTCTTTGAGGTTTTCCTGGAGGTAAGTCTTAGATATTATCCCAGGGGTTTCCTAGAGTAATACTTGCTAGTTGCCCTTAAATCATTTGTCTTCTGGTGTTCTATGTCACTTGTCTCCTATAGCCTTAACAGGGTGTCAATGCCATTGGACCTT
>Ga0153983_1000302_pt1 | contig 12926 bp, 9 predicted proteins | sample TSGA067MetaG_FD_104693 | JGI IMG/M metagenome (GOLD analysis project Ga0153983, IMG submission 104693) | Attine ant fungus gardens microbial communities from Georgia, USA - TSGA067 MetaG | ecosystem: Host-associated > Fungi > Mycelium > Unclassified | place: USA: Georgia, Alexander Wildlife... | reverse complement strand
GGTTATCACAGATAAAAATGGAGAAGTTGCATATCATGATGGAGCATCAGTACAAGGAATGACACTAGTGTCCATTCTAGCAGTTTTGCCAATATGCATAAGTCCAACTTCAATACTCCCCCTGGACTGATGCATTCGTTGGCTTTGTGTTGAGTTCCAGGTAATTCACAAATTTTCATAGTGTATCTCTTGGTAGTGGTTTGGTGAGTAGATCAGCTGTATTTTCAGTTGTTGGAATGTACTGGAATCTGACGTTGCCCAATTTTACATGTTCCTTGATAAAATGGTGTCGTACATCGATGTGCTTTGTGTGCCGGTGGTTCTTTTCAGTAGTGCTATTTGCAATAGATCCACTGTTATCTGCGCAGATGGTAAGGGGTTTGTTGACTAGTAATCTAACTTCATGAAAATATTTGGACATCCATAAGGCTTGAGTAGTCGCCTTCAAAAATGTCATAAACTCTGCTTCTACAGTGGACAATGCCACAGTATCCTATCTCTTGCACTCCCAAGAGATTGGGCCACTAGCCACCAAGAAGATGTTGCCTTTAGTTGATCGCCTGGTGTCTCTACAGCCAGTATAGTTGGAGTCAACATATCCAATTGGCTCAAGGCTACTACCACCCTTGTAAGTGATTCCATAGTGCTTAGTACCTTTAACATATGCTAAGATATGTTTCAATGCATTCCAATGTGCCTTCCCTGGGTTATGGGCAAAGTGAGCAAGTATGTTGACAGAGAATGCTAAGTTTGGCCTTGTGGCAACCTGTAACCACATAAGCCTAGTGCTTCCCGAAAGGGGGTATCTTTCATTTTGTTTTCTTCATCTGGAGTTGCTGGGCAGTCTTCAGTTGAAAGCATTGTACCTGGAGGTAAAGGAGTTATTGCTGGTGAGCAGGAAGTCATGTTGAATCGTTTTAGGAGACGTTCGCAATAAGCCTCTTATGATAGGGTAATATCTCCATGTGCGTTCCTGTCAATTCACATTCCAAGGATGAACTTAGCTTCGTCTAAGTTTTTAATTTTGTAACTTGATGCCAGTTGGGATTTGGCCAGGTGTTCGCCCTCTATAGTTGATGATACTCCTAGGACATTATCTGTCCAGGTTGATGTTAGTGTTAGCTCATCATCATGTACTTTTGACCGGATTTGAGGATCAGCATGCAACTTATAATATCCATGTCCTTCAAATGTTTTGTCCAAGTTTTCTGCCCAGTCATGGGCTCCTTGTATAGTCCCATATAGTGTTTTCCAAAGTTTCCAGACATAATCGCCTCCCCCTTTCTCGAATCCTTTAGGTTGTTCCATAAACACTTCAAACGAGCTATCGCTGTTAAGGAAAGCAGAGACAAAGTCTACTTGCCATAGGTGGAGCCTTTGCGATGCAGCTATGGCACACAATAGTCGAACAGATTCAAGGCAAGCTACAGATGCATAAGTCTCCTCATAGTCCTCTCCTATTACCTGGGTAAATCCCTTTGCCACTGTTCTTGCCTTTTTCTTTTCAATCCTACCATTGTCATCCTATTTGATAGCATATACCCACTTAGAGCCTATGACGTTCTTGTCTACTGGTCGTTGTACCAGCTCAAAGACTCCTCGCTCTTTTAACATTTTGAATTCCTTGACCATTGGTTCCTACCAGAGGTGGGGTTTCTTCATAGCTTCATTAAATGTTTTTGGTATCCATGTATCAGTGTCCACAGCAAAAGTACAAGGTCGACTGAGATATTCTCAAGATTCTATGAGTCGATTGGTTGGTTTGGGGAATCGTCAAGGTTTTCTCACTGCTAAAGGAGTATTATCATCATCATATTGTGATTCATAGTCATTTGGTAGTAGTCCGTATGTAAGTCTATCGCTGGTTTGGGTTGCTGAGCTTGTAATTTCCTCGTATTTGTCTTTGTGAAGTTCAGTGATAGTTAATGGTCATGGTGCAATTACTTGAAGTGGTGGTCCAATCAGCTCCTGGTCGAGTTTATCCATTGTATCATTGCTTCTATTCTCACTGCTAACTTGAGTTTGATTACTCGGTCTATAAGGGAAAGGATTGTTCTCATCTGTAAAGGATATTGGAGTTGGCTGTTTGGCATAGTGGGTAGTTCCTTCTTCGAAGATAACATCATGTGATCTGAAAACAGCACCAGTATTTTTCTCAAGCAATTTATAACTATCATGTCCAAAGTAACCAAGCAGGGCGACCTTGACTGATTGAGGGAATAGTTTCGAAAGATTTAAGTCGCTTGGTATATGGGTATAAGCTGTAGCACCAAAGGGGTGTAAATGAGATACATTTTGGCGTTGTCTGAACCAGAGCTCGGCTGGGATAGTACTAGGTTGTTGGGATGATGGGATCAAGTTTTGGACATATACTATTGTAGATATTGCATCTGCCCAGTACTTGAGTACCATTCCAGATTCAGCCATTGCTAAACAGGCTCTATCAAGAATTGTGCACATGGTGTGCTCAGCTGTGCCATTCTGTTGGTAAGCATATGGCATGGTAAACTGAAAATCTAGCCCTTGATCCTTTCTATATTGTTCCCAAGTTGTGTTGTACCATTCCCGTCCCATATCAAGTCGAACTTGTTTCATTTTCTTGCCTGTTTGGCACTCTGCTTCTGTCTGGTATAACTTGAAGACTTTTAATGTTGTATCAGCTGACTTTGATGACAGAAATGTGACTGTTCTGTAAGAGGAGAAGCCATCTAACATTATCATGAAATACCACGATCCACCTGCAGATTGAGTTTGTGCAGGTCCCCATATATCTATATGAACCCATTCTAGTATGTCCTTCTCTTTGGCAGTGTTTTCTGTATAGGGTCGAGAGGTATGTTTCCCATATATACAGTCCTCACACTGTCCTTTCATAGTAAGGTTGCCATGCATGTGAAGTCCATCAACAAGTTGTTTTGATATCATTTCGCGAAGAATATCTGCTCCGGCATGGGCTAAATGACAATGCCATGTATCAAAACTGGCGGGTTTGTGCTTTGATTGGGCTAAAGATGTCTCTGGTGACATTCCATCAAGTTCTACTATGTACATCCTGCTAAACTTGACTGCTAACAAGACCTTTGAGCCATCTGCAAGTTCGACAGTAGCCTTGCCGTTTCTGAAGATTACACCAGTTCCCTTCCTTTCAAGTTTTGGCACCGATATTAAATTGGATCTCAGTCCAGGAGTGTGAAGGACATCTTCAAGTATAATGTTCCTGGTTTTACCATTTATGTGCGTTTGGAATTTGACGTTTCCTTTCCCTACAATACTGAATACTGATCCTTTGCCTGCAGAGAGTCCTTCTGATGGTCTTTCAAATGGTGTATATGACAAAAACATTAATTTATTGGCAAAACAATGGTCACTTGCGCTGGAATCGATGAGAGTGAGTCTATTCTGTGTTTTGGTATAAAGAATGACAGAGTCTCCACTAGCCCGGTCGCTGTCTACTCGCACCCCCTTTGGGCTCTGACCCTGGTCAGTAATTTTGTCATAACTAGAGGTATTATGAGAGTCAGAGCTTATTGCAGTTCCAGGGGGTGGAGGAGGTTGTACCTTGATATCGGAGTCTTTCATCATCATAAAAGCAAATACCTGCTTATCTTCCTCCTTTGCTTCTGCAATATTTGCAGTAGGTGTATAACAAGATGATCCTTGCTTAGTATCGATGGCAGTACCTCTGGTGCCTCCTCTTTTCCCAAAACCAGGTGGGAATTGGCCTTCTTTTCCTCCTCCTGGCCAGTAACATACATCAATTGTATGACCACGTTGTTTGCAGTTAGAATTGGCATAGATGAGATGTGAGTTCAACTTCTGCTTAGGAGTTGTGGTATAAAGCACCATACTGCTTTGACCCATTTTTGGGGGACAATTTTGGCTAATTCTGGCATACTAGGATTGGAGTCGTGATATAGTTTCTGCAGAATTCATGTTTCCATAGAGACCAGCAACCACAGAGTCCCAAGATTGTGGTAGCGCATTCAAAATAATAAGTTTGAAGTCTTCATCAGTTAATTTTCCTCCCAGGGCATTTACATTGGAAAATTTTTTTCGTAATATAGTTATGAAGAGATTGAAGTCAGTGTGATCAATGTAAAGTGTGTTGCATAAGTCTTGTATTGCATTTTACCAAGCTATGGATGATGTATTTTTGTAGATGTCAATGTATGACTGCCAGGCTTCTGCTGCAGTCCCATCAATGTTGATTCCCCATCCTACAGCATCTTTGGTGTTAAAGAGGAGGAGTCCCATTGTCCATGCATCGCGGTTGGTCCACTCTTCAAGGGATAGTGATGTAGAACTCCAAGGGGTCTCGGTGACAGTTACTGGGGCTGGTGCTACACTTGGTTTACTTGGAACACTTGTGTTTCTTGCCCTAACAGGGCACTTTATGAATCCTTCCAAGTATCCCATTGCACCTCTTTGATTAGCAGCAAGGCAGATAAGCCTCCACCATGATGCTCAATTCGTTCTATCAAATTTGTCATTCTCTGCAAAAGTTGGAGTAGGTCCTGTAGATGACATTGTAAAGTTCTGTATGGTAGTTTCAGTTGTGCTTGGGATGCAGGGCCGATAACCTGTAGAATAATGTGTCTCAGGAGTCACCTATGAAGGTAGACGACTATATATTTACCTATAGAATAATGTGTCTAGGGTACAATAATCAGCCTAAGTATTGAGGTTAAAGAAGATGATCTCACCTCAGGAGTTACCTATGAAGGTAAATGACTGAGGGAGCTACTGGAGGTATCTAATGTTATATACAAATGTAAAACAGTGCCAGTTGCCTGGTTATCACAGATAAAAATGGAGAAGTTGCATATCATGATGGAGCATCAGTACAAGGAATAACACTAGTGTCCATTCCAGCAGTTCTGCCAATATGCGTAAGTCCAACTTTAATAGATCCTAATCCTATGAGCCTTGTTACAAGGCACCCAGATTATGAGACAATTCATTGTCAACTTGGGCACATCTCTGATAAAGCCATGAGACATATTTTAGACAATGTTGAAGATACTGAAAAGATCTACTTCCCTAACAAGAAGCATGTATGCCATGGTTGTGCTTTAGGAAAGCTATACCAGCATAGTTTCCCTGAGAACCCTAAATGTTCTAATAAGACTCTTGGATTGATCCATTCAGATCTCCTTAAGCTCTCCACTTTATTATACTCTAAGTATAAGTGGGTGATTACATTTCTTGATGACTATTCCTCCTATTGCAAAGTTGCTTTTTTATGCAAAAAATCAGATGCTGCAGAAGCAATTAAAGCTGTTTTCTGACTGTGGTCAAATACTACTTCCCACTCTGTTAAATGCCTGCATACTGATAATGGGGGAGAGTATATGATATCAGAATTGCAATCCTTTTTATGTGAACAAGGAATTGTCCACGAGACAAGTATACCACATATCACAAATGGTTACTTACTATTTGTGATAGGTGCTTTGATACTTTAAAGAGTTCAAAAATGCAAAGTTAGACAAGTGACAAAAGATGTTGTTAAGTCTGAGATCTAATCCTCAGACTATAAGTTCTTATTTATAGAATGGTGATAGTCTGTGCACTAAGACAGATCATCACATACTACTACCTATTGTTCTACATATGGTAGTGCCTTTGTGCTTAATATAGTAATAACTTAACCTTATGGAGGCTGTCCTTTGTTCTAAGAAAAGAACAGATGACTATTTATGGGTAATTAATAAAGTCCATGTACAAACATTGAGGCCTTTATATCTCCACTAATATCAATTGCCTTGAGGTTGTTCTAAGCTCATTCTGAGCATTATAAAGAAGGCTTCTGCTGAACTTAGAACTGAAGCATTGATCATGGCAGTTTCCGAGATATTAGCAATTTAATAAACAGTAACATAGTAGTTACCAGTTGATCTGCTTAATATCTCGGCCAATATTGATTGCCTTGAGACGTGACTGGCATTAATCAAAAGATATTTTTGAGGGCTTTTCATAGCCCTTAAGACTGTGAAAATTGTCAAAGAATTGATAGAAATATGGCCAAATGAAGTTTGTGACAGCCCTTAATTTATCATCTTTTGGCACATATACTTTCTCTTCCTTATACATTACACCATCTACTTCTCTCTACTCTTTATCTCTTAACATTTTTACCTCTGCTCATTTCATCTCTTCTACAACTTTTACCCTTTACTTTAGACTACTTTACTTTCTTTAACAAACCCACTCTTTCTACAATGATTTCTAATTTCTCTGTTCTCTACATTTTTTAGCCATTCTGGCTTTACCAACATTTCATTTTCATTGTCCTTTTCCACTCCTACCTCCCAGTCTAGCCTTCTACTTAGGCTATCTGTCTTCCCCATCTTATTTCCTGGAACATGCTTCAGTGTGAAGTCAAATCTTGATAAGTATAGTGTCTATCTAGCTTGTCTATGATTTAACTTTTGTGCTTTCATAAAGTATTCAAGATTCTTATAATCTATCCAGATCTCAAATTTAACTGTTACTCCTTTGAGAAAGTGCCTCTATACTTCTAAACATCTGACAACAACCAATATCTCTTTATTATGTATCTTATAGTTTCTTTCCATATCACTTAGAGATTTTGAGATAAAAACCACTGGTCTCCACAAATCATCAGAGCATCTCATAGATAGTACTCCTCCAGTTGCATAATTTGAGACATCTGCTTCTATCCTAAACTCTTTGTCTAAATCTGGGGCTACTAATACTAGTTTTGTTATGAAAACTTGTTTGAGCTTGTCAAATGCCTGTTGCTGCTCCTGCCCCCACTACTATTTCACATCTTTCCTCATCAATATGTTCATTAGCCTAGCCACTCAAGCAAAGTCTTTAATGAACCTCCTATAGTAGTTTGTAAGGCCCAAAAATTTCCTAACATCTTTGGTTCTGACCAACTTAGTATTTCTTCTTTTCCATTTTTATCCCATTAGGTCCTATAACAACCCCCAGAAACCCTATCTTTCTTACTTTCTATACATATTTTTCTGGCTTGATATCTAAGTTGTTCTCTTCTAACCTCCTTAATATTTCTTTTACAATCTCATTATGTCCTTCCTTTATCTCCGTTCCCACTTGCACATTGTCTATAAAGGCCACAACCTTTCCTTTGTTTATTAAATCCCTTAGTATCTTATTCATCATTGCCTGGAATATTGCTGGTAAATTTGTTATTCCAAGAAACATTACTATTGGTTTGAAAGATCCTATATACATTGTAAATGCTCCTTTCTACTTGTTTCCTTCCTTTATTCTCATATTATTGAACCCCCATCTTGAATCCATTTTAGTGAATACTTTCTTACTCCCCATGTTGTCAATTAACTCTGTAATTAATGGGAGTGGGTAATTATTTTTCACTATCTGGTCATTTAGGTTGTAGTAGTCTATTACTATTCTCTTGCTACTATCCTTTTTGCCCACAAAGAAAACTAGTGATGTCTGAGGGGATTTTGATGGTCTAATATACCCCTTTCTTAGTTGGTCTTCTACAAATTTCTGGACTTCTTCTCTCTCATCCTTGGATAGAGGGTATATCCTTCCTTTCCACAGTTTAAATGTCTCTTTGAGATCTATAGCATGATCTCAAGTTTTCCTAGTCAGCATCCTCTCAGATTCCACCTTCCTGAAGACTTTTTTCTACTTCCAGAATTTCCTTGGGACTATCTCTTTGATCTTTCTATATTCTTCTATTTCTTCTTTCTTTTCCCAATCTTCCTTATTGTTTTTACTGTCACAAACTTCATTCAGCCATATATCCATCAATTCTTTGACAATTCTCATGGTCTTAATAGCTATGGAAAGCCCTTGAAAAGACCTTTCGATCAATACCAGTCATGTCTCAAGGTAATCAGTATTGGCTGAGATATTAAGTAGATCAACAGGTAACCACCATATTTGTCATGACTTGGCAAAACAGCTAAGTCAATATTTATATTTCTTTTCTTTAGATTATTACCAAGGTAGAGTGTGAGAAATATCACATGATAGTCACAGAGTCACAAAGGTGTGACCAAGGTCACAGAATAGTCATGTCATACATAGTCACAAGACACAGTCACAGCATGTAACAAAGAAGTTAGCTGATGGACATGAGAACTGTGGGAGGCAAGGTGCATAGCCACAATAGTAATTGTATATATAGTGTAGCAAAATCTAATGGGGACTCTATTGAGTTCTCTTTGTCAATTGCTGAACAAAGAGCAGTTGGCTTTATTCTGGCTTGGAGTTTAGCTTTCTTATAATGTTACCATTTATTAAATTGTTAATATCTTGGAAACTACCACAATCGATGCTTCAGTTCTAGGCTCAGCAGAAGCCTTTTTTATAACACTCAGAATGAGCTTAGAATGACCTCAAGGTAATTAATATTAGTGGAGATATGAAGGCCTCAATGTTTGTATATGGACTTCATTAATTACCCATAGATAGTTATCTGTTCTTTTCTTAGAACAAAGGATAGCCTCCATAAGGTTAAGTTATCACTATATTAAGCACAAAGGCACTACCATATGTAGAACAATAGGTAGTAGTATGTGATGATCTGTCCTAGTACACAGATCATCACAATTCTGTATATAAGGACTTATAGTCTGAGGATTAGACCTTAGACTTAACAACTTCTTTTGTCACTCATCTAACTTCACATTTTTGAACTCTTTAAAGTATCAAAGTACCCATCACAAACAGTAAGTAACCATTTGTAATATTACTTATTTAACAATTTTTTCTTCCTCTAGGGTTACTACTCTTTTTCCCCTTTTGACTTTCTTCTCTTCTTTCTTTTGTCCTGTCTTGCTACATAATGGTAGATACCTTGTCATCTTAACTTCTCCAGTTTCCTAATTTATTTCTGGGTTATGTGCCTATAACTATGGCATTCCTAGTATCACTTCTGTCTTTCCCAAATCACATATGTCTATTCTCATTCTTTCAACATGGCCCTTATAATATCTATTCACTTTTACTTGATGCATAATAGCTCCTCCACTATTGTTTGTTCTATCAATGTTTCTGACTGGTATTGACCTTTCTAATTTCTGCAGCTTAAACTTGTATCTTGCTACAGTTCTCCTATCTATGAATATTCCTATTGCACCACTGTCCAAGAGTGCTTTTACTGCAATGCCCTCATAAGTGTTTATCTTTTCTACTCCAATATTCAATCACACTTCTCTTAGCATTTTGAAGGTTCTCCTGATCTTCCTTTGACTACCCTTCTCTTTTGCTATGCCTTCCAGAGCTCCTGCCTATGCACCACTTTGCTATGCTTCTTTCTCTTTGGGGCATTCCATCTTCCTCTCTTCTTTTTTTAAACATTCAGTTCTTCTAGCCTCCTCCTCCTAGAAATGACTCCCTGTCCCCTGTTCTCTTCCATATGACATTCTTGCTTTCCACACTCTTTTCATACCAAGTAAGATACTACTACTTCCTTGGTATACCAGTCTAACTCTAATAGACATGCCTTGTCAGGGATGCCTTTTTTGCAGTACTCCTATACTTTTCACTATAAGATGTATACCAGACTTCTCCTCTACTCCCTTTGCTGTGCCTTTTGTGGTATTACCACACATACCACTCTTTCTTCTCCTACTTCTTTCTTCTCCTTTTACATAGGACATTCCCTGTACTTGTGCCCCTTTATTCTGCACTTAAAGTATTCAACTACATAGCCTCTCTCTTTTGTCTCTTGTCTCCTGAGCTCCATCCCACACTTTATCACTCTACTTGCTAATACTTCAGATTTATTTTGAGGAACAGATTTCCTCTTTGCTCCTCCTTTCTGATTCTTGCAGTTTCAGGCCAGGTGTTCAAACTTCTTGCAACTAAAACACAGCTTTTCTTTTCTCTCTTCAAGTTCTTCCCTTAGTTTGATAAAAGAGTATTTTTGTTTGAGTATACTGCTTATCAAGTTATTGTATTGGGTTAGAGACATTATGCTATGCCTCTGAGGGTATGAAGATAATGTTGAGTCTTGCTATGTAAACTATATCTACTGGGACACAAGATCTTTACCTAGCTAGAGTCCTACTGTTAAGACTCTAGACCTCACAGTTGAATATGTTCAACTTGAAGCCTATATCTAACACTTGATATCTTCACACTTCTCGTTAGAGGGTCCAGCTAAGGTTTTCAGTGAAGTTATATCGGAGGAGAGATGTAAGTGAAACTTTGAGTAGTACCCTTGAGGTTGTCCTTAGACAAGTAAGAGTACTGATCCCTCGAAGTAGTAGGTTTACAGGGAGGAATACAGAAAGAGAGAACTTGCTGTTCCCTTCTCTTTCTGGTCTGTATTTATCCTAACTAGGTATTGTGACTACATTACAAGGTGGTAACACTAGTTGTAACTAAGGGTGACTAGTTAAGTGACAGTCCAGTGACAGAAGTACTAAGGGTGACAAGTTGAGTCAGTGTCCTAATAATGGGTTAGTCTGGTGTTGTCCCATTTGACACAGGTCCAAAAATAGATCAGAAAGATAGTCCGAGATTTCTCCGAAGAGTCCTGTCTGTTCTGTGAGTCCATTGTCTCTTAGAGTCTTTAGACATTATTTGATGCATTAGTGCATAATAATGTCCTCGTCTAGTATTACCATTATCTCGTCTACTAACCACTCATTATCAGACCATGGCTGATAATAGTTGTAGTCCCACTTGATGTTCATAACGTCTACTACCTTACTTACTACTACCCTGATAGTACTTTGGCTATCACCCAACAGATTCTAGATGGTCTCTGAGGAGTAACTGTCAATTCTTTACATGTACTACTCACAATAGAGTGCAACACAAGGTTTATACTAAGAAAGGTATAAGTAGTTACTAAATATCATCCAATTGCAAGGTCAGGTCTTGAATACAATACCTGGGTTTGGTATTGTATCTCCACCTGCAGTTCCTAACTAACTGAAAAGTCCTCTTAAGCCAAAGGCCTGACTATGTATGGAAATAACTAGTAGTCGTGGTAACTACTAGTCAAGGGTTGAATGATATGAGAGTAAGATAAGCAAGGTCCAAGACCAATGGTGCTCAGGTAGTGGAATTGAGTTCTAGTATAGCAACTTAGCCTAGATGACTTAATCACTCTCTAAGTTGACAAGAAGAACTCAATAGAGTTCCCATTAGATTTTCTATACTACTTATACAACTACTATATGGTCTATGCACTATTTTCCCACACCCATCATGTGACATCATGTGATGTGATGCTGTGACTTCCTATTCATGTGACTGTATGACACTTATGATATGATGCTTTCCTATACTTCTTCCTATATAATAAGTCTAAGATAAAAGAAAAGAAATATAAATAATGACTTAGCTGTTTTGTCAAGTTATGACAGCTCTTCTCTGTGCTGATCCCCAATTTAATGTATGAACAAGATGACTGAATTTATAGTGGTAGCTTTAGCAACAACAAAACTACTTTACTATAGTACTGGTAATTCCTAATACTACTGGGACTTTACAGTTCTTGGCCATCATTCCCATCTAGGTAGCTTATAATGGTATTATGGGGCATGACAAGACCCTTATAAGTTAGTCCACATCAACACATAGACTTAAGGTTGAAATATATATTCTTCCTTGTAGTCTAGAGTCTTAACATTCAGTGTACAAATAGGGATAAGCATAAAATTGGAATTTATATCAACTAAAAATATACATAGACAGTATACAAGGTATACCTCAGGTTACTTTTGAACTCCTATCTCTTCCAGTAGGTATAACAATCCCTCACTTGAGATAAGCTTAGTGTCATGACTTAGCAAAATGGCAAAGTCAATATTTATTTATTTTTACTTTTCTTTTACTTTACTTTACTTTACTTTTCATTTCTATTATTTTTTTTCTTTTTCTTTTGGTTTTTATTTTAGTTAGTAATATTGGGATATATGAGATACTAGCTAGGGTTAGGGCTAGTATTGTGTACAAGTAGTTCAGTGAATCTAACAAGAACTCCATTGAGTTCTCTTTGTTAACTCAGATAAGGAGTCCTTGCTCATTGAGCTACACTATACAAATTATCTATTTGTACATATTTGTAACTTTTCATACATCTCTTTTAGAACTACTTTCTTGTGTGTTCAAAAATAAAAGAAAGAAAAGAAAAGAAAAATAAATATTGACTTAGCCATGTGGCCAAGTTATAATAGTAGGCAATATTGTAAGGCTCTAGCTATGATGACTTAAACCCACTCCAAGTCTGAGTTGATAAGGAAAACTTAATAGAGTTCCCACTAGATTCTGTATACTACTTATACAACTACTACATGGTGTCACAGAAAAGTGACTACTAAATAGTGTCATGGAGGTATAACAAAATACTTGTTCAAATGAACTACATAAATAGCTGGACCCTCGTTAGCACTTCAGGTCATGTAGTCATGTATCCAGTTGAGTTTTTTTCACAGTAAATCCACTATCCCATTCACCACTAATGTTTGTTCATATATAGAAAATACATAAAATTGAACAATTCAAAGAGCTCCAAATCTGGCTCGAAAAAGGGGAGGCCGACGCAAATAATTTATATCAAATTACGATAAAATGAGTTTGTGACAATGGATGGAAAATCGGATACATATTCCATAAAAGCGGGTATTTTTTTTTCCAAATGCAAGAACTCATGGGAGTAAGCTATCTACTCTCACCATCTCCCAAGGCGTCATTGCGATCTCCTCCATTTTCTCCCAACCAGACTTGATTTGGAAATGACAAGGTCAGTGGTTGAATAATTTCTCTTGAGCACCTGAATGTCCGGTGGAGACTAACGACAAATTACCATTCGAGAGGTTCAGTCACTGCCTTCAAGAGCGCCTAGTGTTCGTTCCCAGCATGCTCTATTAATAAACTCACGGACTTTATAGTTCGTGGCACTTGGAGCTTGGTCGCGCTTGGGGCTTAGTGGCGCGGTCGGT
>Ga0153983_1000298_pt1 | contig 13073 bp, 15 predicted proteins | sample TSGA067MetaG_FD_104693 | JGI IMG/M metagenome (GOLD analysis project Ga0153983, IMG submission 104693) | Attine ant fungus gardens microbial communities from Georgia, USA - TSGA067 MetaG | ecosystem: Host-associated > Fungi > Mycelium > Unclassified | place: USA: Georgia, Alexander Wildlife... | reverse complement strand
CAAACCCCAAATCAATTTTGGAATGAATATAATAAACCATGGTTGGACAACGCAATACGTAGAAAAGATGTGATAAAAATAGCTACTGAACCCACATATAAAACACTATATAGATTTGATAAAACTTTAGGTAAAGATGTTCTTACTGGATTTGGACGTGAATACAACTATCTTATAGAAAACGGTTATGTTTACGATTCACTTACTAAATCAATGATTATTAAATAGAGGGAGAAGTATATGAAAGATTTATGGGAAGAATTAAATGATGATATACCTTTTTATTTTAATGAGTTGGCAAAGGAATATTCTCTAAAATTTGTTCGTGTCCATGCAACAGAAACGGCTTTAGCAACGAGTAAATTTGCCTTGTTAATTGCGCTCGATAGATTTACTGTTAGGATAGACTATGTTTTTCGTCAGGATAATGGGGAATTATTAAAATATGCATGCGATAGCTTTTTAGCGGAAAAATATGATGATAATGATAGAAGAGAGCTAAGACAGGGAATTAATGCAAAAGAATTAATAATAAATGAATTTATTATTTCTCGTAATGGATTAAAAAGCAAGTGGAATAAAATTCTACAGGGAAATACCGATTGGTTTGAGGATTTTCAAAAATCACGCTGGTACTCAAGTGCTAAGTTGTCAAAAGAAGAGATGAAAATATTGGATAGGATTATTCAATAAGATTTAAAAGCAAACAAATGACACCAATTTACCTAATGAGCTTAAACTGCTGCTGAGTCTGGGAGTAGGTCTCGCTGTCAGCCATGTATCAGGGAAATACTTGATAAAAAGTGCCGATGGGAATGTGATTAGTGAAGTAGATGAGAATACTTTTAAGGGGGCTGGTAGAGCTAAGAATAGTAATGAGTATTCTACTGCAATTGATGATAAAGTGACGGTAATTAATAAAAAAGAATTGCCAGAATCATTGGGAAATACTTTTACAGATGGTGAATATTGCACAGTTGTAACAAATGAAGAAATAAAAGTATATAGAACTTTTGGAGGAAAAGCAGATGCTGGAGGTGGATTTGCAACAACCAATTCGTCAAATTCGCGAATTCAATCAAAAATAGATTCGGCACTATTGCCTGAATGGGGTAATACAAGGGCTTATGAGGTGGAAATCACCATACTAACGAATCATCTGTAAGATTCTTGCTATGCAGTAGTGTGTAGTAGGTACTTACGGATGAGGTTTTTATTATAAATTTCTGCAGGAGGATGAAAGAAATTGTTATATTCGGTATTGTATTTGCTTGCCATGCAACAGGTATATTTGAATACAAAGGGTAAGGCATGTAATCCATTGTTGCGGGCTTATTTCGAGAGCAAAGTTTCGATGGAAATAAGGATGGATATCACTATTTGTACGCAGAGAAGGGAAAAATAAGAAAGTCGGAGACTTTTTCAAGTAATTATACAACCTGAATTCCTTGCAAATTTAGCGTAGACAAAGCTCCTTATATATTACTCATGATATCATCAGCCACATGAAATACCGAAAGAATCTGTCGCGGTTTCTTTGTTAATGCTTTTGTGAACCGATATCCATTATGACCCGGAAGGATAGTGATATTTGACAGCTGGCTAATAAAGACCTCTTTCATGGAGATCGAATGATCTGTTAAATAGTTTGTGAGTTTATTCAATAAATATGATCGGATTACACATGCAATGAAGGTCACGAATGTTTTTCCATCTGTTGTCTCCTCGCTATGGGTTCGAATTCGACTTCCGTCCATGTCAACCTTAATCTGAGCGAATAACTTCTTGTCCACATCTTTGGCACGGTAATAGTCAAGGATATCCGATGCTGTAGATTTCATGTCCGTGGAAAATATAAGAAAATACCCCTTGTTTTTTCGTGCCGTTTCAACTTTGTCCGCGTCAATCGTGTGATCAAACCCGCTGTCATGATTATGCTTCGTCAGAACGAAGTAGGGTGAATAACGACGCAGCTTGCTTTTGGGATAACGTTTTAAAGTTTTGAGCTCGGCCTGGAGCTTGTCGATATGGTTCGATAACTCAACACATTGGTTAAGATGCGTCCATGAATCATAGTATAGCAAAACCCTTCCGGAGACACCGTATATTTCTGTATTGACCGGTATGCAGTAAATATGATGACGAATCAATTCGTTTTCGTATTTCTCAATACCTCTTCCGTATGTATTCAGTATTTTTTCAGAGATTCAGATGGATTGGCATTCCTACTGTAAATGCCTCACAAATGCTGTGAAGACTTAACAGACATTCCTCACTCCAGAAACCACCGTCAAGAATCATCTTCACGCGTGTAATCCCCACTTCCTTTGCATTGGCAAGTATATAGGAAAGGTTCGTTTTATCCGTCAGGCTGCCAGTCATCAATGCTATCCATTGCATTTCCCTCCCGAATGACATAAGCAGTCATGACGATAATATCCATCGCATGCGCACCAAAAACCCGGGAAATACAAGCAAGTAAACCTGTTTCACGACAGACTCTGATCACAAGATAGGAATAGCCATAATCCCAAACCGAAACGTCAGATAACGAAGGTTCCAGATGGTATAGTTCAAAGTAGTTATCATTGGGAATATGAACAAGTGATTTTTCATATGTAGACATAGTCCGCACCTCCTGTATACGAATAAAAGATGCAATACGGAAATATTAAAAAGATAAAATCAAAAAAACCTAATATATGGGCATTTTGCGACAAAAAGAGATTATTCCGGAAAAAATAAATGTCTACGCTAATTTAAAGTTGGAATTCAGGTTATAATTATTCCTTTGTCACAAAATCCACAATTCATTATGTTAGGAATTACCGTTGTAATATCATTTCTTTTATCAATATTTTTATCATCCTCCTTTAGCTATGATGCAGCTTCAAAATGGGATATATATATGCAACTGCATTACCTCTCTCTGAAAAAAATTGTTGGCGAGAAGTATGTGTTGGTTTTGATTTCTATGTTGGTCTCTTTCTTGGTAGCATGCATCTCATTTACAATAGTATTTTTAATATTCCCTTGATAATATTGCAATTACTATTACTGGCGATATCCTATTTCCTGTCGGTGAAGATTTATAAGGGCAATAGAAATAAGTAATTTATTAAAAGTTAATAAATATCATAGGATTTAAGTAAGCTTTGTGATAAAATATAAGTATCCAGAAAATATTGATAAGGTTGTGTTGTCAATGAAAAAGCTATTGTTTATTTTAAATCCTATCTCAGGTAAAAATCAAATAAAACCTTATGTTTGTGATATCATTGATTTATATGTATCAGCCGGCTATGAAGTAACGGTTCATACGACCCAGGCCAGAGATGATGCCAGAGAAGTGGCCAAAACGAGAGGTGCCGGTTATGACATCATCATATGCAGCGGCGGTGACGGAACCGTTGGTGAAGTGGTCAATGGACTTCTGACTTTAGATGAAGTTCCGTGCCTGGGATATATACCCGCAGGGACAACCAATGATTATGCCAAAAGCTTAGGAATTCCTACAAAGTTGATGGATGCGGCGATGAATACTATAGAAGGACAGGCATATGCCTGTGATATTGGTGATTTTAATGGGCACTATTTTGTCTATGTTGCCGCCTTTGGTTTATTTACGGATGTGTCTCATCAGACACCTCAGGAGACAAAAAATATGATTGGGCATCTGGCTTACGTATTAGAAGGAGTTAAGAGCCTGGCCAGTGTCAAAAGCTATCATCTCAAAGTGCAATATGATGATGTCGAAATTGAAGATGATTTTATCTACGGTATGGTCACCAACTCGATTTCAGTTGGGGGATTTAAGATGTTTACCGGGAAGGACATGGTTTTAGATGATGGATTATTTGAAATGCTTCTGGTTAAAATGCCACAAAACTTAATGGATCTGCAGGCTATTATTGGCGCACTTCTGTTGCAAAAGGTTGAGGATAACTATATGGTATATGCCAAGACGAAAGAAGTCACGATGATTAGTGGAAATAGTGTGCCGTGGACTCTTGATGGGGAAGATGGCGGGGAACATGAAACAGCCTGTATACTTAATTGCCAAAAGGCGATACAGATTATACGTCCTATAGAAGTTATAGAAGAATAGATATAAAAATAATAAGAAGGGTATCCCATAATCAAAAGATTGAAGGGATATCCTTTTTTCTATTACGACATGTTAAATATTATGTAAGTCAAAAATATATTTGGTCCATGAACATTATCACTTCAAAAGGCAATTTTGAAAAATAAGTTCATTTTGAATTTCATTTTGAAAATATTTTGCGGTTTTTGATAATTTTAAGATAGTATTCCCTTGAAAACACCTATCTGACACTACGGTTCAAGGTTGGCATGAATATTGCTGATATTTAATAAGTACAAGTATCGAGGTTATCACGTTACTCATATCTTCTTGGAATCAGCATCAAACAATTAATGCAAATTGATAATTGAGTGGTGATGGAATCGGTAAGTGGCAAACAATTAAATTGGAGGAGTGTTTTATGAACAAGAAAATTTATAAGGGAGTTACCGTTCTGGATATCACAAATAATGCTGCTGGTCCTGCCTGCTGCGCTGAGTTTGCAGATTACGGAGCGACTGTAATTAAAGTTGAACGCCCGGTGAAGGGCGACGATACCCGTTCTTTCAACCCAATACTTGAAAATGGGGAATCGTTGCTTTATCATTGGTTTAATCGGGGCAAGAAATCGGTGGTCATCGCCATGGACGAACCTGAAGGTCAAGAGATGATTATGAAGCTGGCGGCTAAGGCGGATGTGCTAGTTGAATCCTATCGTCCAGGAGTCATGAAAAAATTTGGACTGGATTATGAGGAAGTGGTGAAAGTGAATCCGTCAATCATTTATTGTTCGATCTCCGCTTTCGGGCAGTACGGTCCCTATGCACATAAGCCGGGTTATGACCTTATTGCCCAGGCACTCAGTGGCATAATGGACATGACGGGCGATCCGGATGGTCCGCCAATCAAATCTGGCTTCATTTTAGGAGATTTCACTGGTGCGCTCAATGCGTTTGGTTCAATCTCCGCTGCCCTGTTCCATAGGCAGAATACGGGCGAAGGACAGTATATTGATGTTTCATTGCTCGAAGGACTGGTAAACCAAAACGGCTTTTTTGAGATGGCTTCGGTAGTTGAAAAAAACCCTGCCCGTATTGGTCAACATCATGTTACGTTATGCCCATACGGTGTTTATTCAGGGAAGAACGGTCAGAGTGCCGTTATCTGCGCTCCGAATGATAAGCTATGGCAAAAACTTTGCGGCATTATGGGACGGGAAGACCTTCTGAAGAATCCGGATTTCTCTAGTGGTTCAGCCCGCATTAAGAATCAGAAGGTTGTCATTCAAATCATAGAGAAGTGGCTTTCCGTCTACGATAACATATCTGATGCAGTTAAGCTGATGGATGAAGCAGGCATTCCATGTTGTCTGGTCAAGTCCACCAAGGATCTCCTTGATGACGAACATCTTGCAGCTCGTGGTATGTTCGTTGAGATAGATACCCCACCCAGTTACAAGAAGGTAAAAAAGCTGAAAATCCGCGGTCCGTGGGTAAAATTCTCTAAAACTCCTATGGAACCCTCTCGTTCCAGTGATTTGGGGGAATACAACTATGAGGTTTTGGGTGCTCTAGGTTACAGTAGGGAAGATATTGATCAATTTCAACAGACCTGGAAAGAAAAGGTCTTGACAAAACTTACATAAAGGAGGGTTTTAAATGTTAGAACGATATTTATTAACAGACGAACAAAAGGATCTACAGGCAATGGTACGAGAATTTGCCGATAAGGAAATTGTACCCATGGCCAAGGAAGCCGACCGCACGGGTGAATTTCCCACCGCTCTGGTGAAGAAAGCGGTGGATATGGGACTCACTACTCTTTCTCTGCCGGTGGCATATGGAGGCATGGGTATTGACAATCAAACTTATGCTATTATAAAAGAAGAAATTGCCCGCGGTGATGCCGGAATCGCCTCCACCCTAGGGGCGTGCTACTTAGGTGTGATGCCAATCAAGCTGGCTGGTACCGAACGTCAGATGAGGAAGGTTGCCGATGTTTTGCTCTCTGGTGGAATTATGGCGTTTGGTCTTACCGAGGCTGAGTCTGGATCTGACGCTGCTTCCCTCAAAACCACCTATGTTAAGGACGGTGACCAATACATACTCAACGGCACTAAAACTTTCATCACTAACGGCGGCATTGCTGAGCTTTACACGATTTTTGCCACAAGAGACCGCACTTTAGGTGCAAAGGGTATTAGTGCTTTTATAGTGGAAGCGGGAACCCCAGGGCTTTCGGTGGGGAAAGAAGAAGTAAAAATGGGGATTCGCACGTCTAATACTACGGAGGTGATTCTGCAGGATGTCCGGATACCTGCGGAAAATCTATTGGGGGAAGAGGGACAAGGCTTTAAGATCGCCCTAAATACGCTTAACCAGACTCGTCCTACCTCAGGCGCTGGCGCAATTGGCAACGCGGTAGCAGCTTATGAATATGCGTTGGAATATTCCAAACAGCGTAAGACCTTTGGCAACCCCATCTGCAAGCACCAGGCGGTCAGCTTTCTATTGGCCGATATGGCCATACAGTTAGAAGCGGCACGACAGTTGGTAATGTACGCGGCTAAGATTATGGATACCGGCACAGTTGTTCCCCGGATATTTTCCACTGCCAAGGCTTTTGCCTCGGATGTTGGCATGAAGGTCTGCTGTGATGCGGTTCAGATCATGGGAGGCTACGGATACAGCTGCGAATATCCGGTAGAGAAGCGGATGCGGGATGCAAAAATATTTCAAATATTTGAAGGTACCAATCAAATTCAGCGTCTGATAATCTCTGGCAGTATTCTGGATTAAGACAGTAAGAAACAGCAGATTTGTTCAAATCAAATTCTTATTATACGAGGTAAAAAATATGGAATGGATTAGCTTAATGGGCATTATTGCATCAATTGCTTTGTTTGTATTTTTATGCTTCAAAGGGATCCGTGTTTTTATAAGCGCTATTGTTGTAGCGGCTATTGTAATTATGACATCTGGTCAAGGTGTTTTAGAGACTTTAAAGGGCACATACATGAGTGCGTTTGGTGATTTTTTGACCAAATATCTTTTCCTTTTTATACTGAGTGCTTTATTTGGCAAGGCAATGGAGGCTAGCGGATCGGTGCAAAAGTTGGCGGAAAGTCTTACATTTTTGACAAGAAAGAGTAAATACCCTAAGTTTTGGGCAGTGATGAGCCTGCCAATTTTTTATTATCCTATGTTGGCATAAGTGGTTTCACAATTATCTTCACTGTGTTGGCCATCGGTCTGGCGCTGTGTGTAATATGGGATTTAGGGAAATATGAAAAACGTAATGAAGGTTTTCTCCCAAGTGGGCAGCCTATGCTTGACAGTGAGGTTAAAGTAGAGCGGCCTGATGGAAATTTGCCACATTTAATCATTTCTCTTTTACCGCTTTTAACACCTGTTGTTTTGCTGGCAGCTTTTAAATGCGATATTTTGGCATCAATGTTCTTCGCAATTGTTTTATGTGTTGTCTTAAATATAAAGCGCATTGTAAATATTAAGGTACTTCAGGATACACTATTGTATTAAACGGCTTATACCAGCTTCCGGCCCTTGCGTCTGCTCTTGGATTGGGAATGGTTATGTCGGACACTGTGGCGAGTTCTACGTCTGCCTTGTTGACAGGTGTTGTGTTGGTTTTGATGGGAGTTGTTTAAGCTTTGTGTATGATTCGTTATCTTAAAGAGATTACTTTGGAATGGAATAGTTGGAATAAATAAAATGACGGTTAGAGGAAAGGAAGAAATCAATTATGAAATATGAAAGGCTTTTCAAACCAATCGAAATTAATGGAATGGCATTGAAAAACCGCATTGTACAGGCACCTATTCATATGGTATATTGCCCGGATGGACACGCCAATGAGCGTATCACCTCATATTATCAAAGACGTGCCAGAGGTGGAGTGGGTCTTATCATTGTCGGTGGCTGCCGTTTTGATGAGTACGGATATTCAACAGGAATGATGAGTCTGCATTCCGACGAGTTTATACCAGGGTGGAGCGAGTTTACAAAAACAATTCACGCTGCTGACCCTGAGGTTAAGGTGGCGGTTCAACTCTACCATTCGGGTCGCTATGCTAAAGAGTTAAATATTGGGAAAAAGGCTTTGGCGCCCTCAGCGGTATTTTCAAAATATACGAGGGAAACCCCACGTGCAATAACAATAGAAGAGATCCATGAAGTTGCACGTAAATGGGGAGAAGGTGCCAGGCGTGCGAAGCTTGTGGGCTTTGATGCGGTGGAGATTTTGGGATCTGCCGGATATCTTATCTGCCAATTTCTTTCGCCAATAACAAATCAGCGTACAGATGAATACGGTGGAAGCTGGGAAAACAGATGTAGGTTTCCCTTGGAAGTAATCAAGTGCGTGCGGGAAGCTGTTGGCTCGGATTTTCCTTTAATAATGCGGACTTCCGGTAATGACTTTGTTGCCGGCAGCAATACGAATGAAGATGCCATGAAGTTTGCCAAGGTAATTGAAGATGCCGGAATCGATGCGATTAATGTTACTGGCGGTTGGCACGAGTCCCCTGTTCCACAAGTGACAGGTGATCTTCCTCGCAGTGGATATTCTTATCTGTCGGCGGGTGTAAAAAAAGTCGTTAATATACCGGTTATGGCCTCAAATCGTAACAACGACCCATATAATGCTGAGGAAGTACTTGCGCTAGAGAGAAGTGATATGATTTGTCTAGGTCGCCCGCTCATCGCTGATCCTGATTGGCCGAAAAAAGCCTATAGTGGCGATGCAGATGAGATACGCCGTTGTTTGGGTTGTAACCAAGGGTGTTTGGCCAAAACCTTTTTTGGAAAACCGGTTGAATGCTTGGTAAATGGGCGGGCCGGTCGCGAATATCTGATAAAAGAAAGTGTTCCGGTTAAAGTCACAAAAAATATTCTTGTGGTTGGTGCTGGGCCGGCCGGATGTGAGTTTGCTATCGCAGCAGCCAAACGAGGGCATCGTGTTACAATTTGGGAGAAAAGCGAAAAAATTGGCGGACAAATAGCTTTGGCAGCTGCGCCACTTGGGAAAGAAGAATTTCATACTATTGCCAAATATTATGTCGTAATGCTTGCCAAATTACATATTGAAGTTGAGTTGAACCACACTGCTAAAGGCTGCGATATAAGGGAGTCTGACTTTGATGAGGTTGTCATTGCAACAGGTTCGGTTCCGCACGATTTGCTTTTTGATGGGGAAAGCAATATAAGGGTTGTCAATGCCGACGATGTACTGCTAGGAGGGGTTATACCCGGAAAGAATGTTGTTGTCGTCGGCGGCGGTGCAGTTGGCTGCGAGACAGCTCGATATCTTTCTGATCGTGGTACCATCAATGCAGAAACACTTAAATTCCTAATTACACAGAAAGCTGAAAACCCAAAAAAAATAGACACACTTTTAAATTGCAGTGACCGAAATGTTACAATTGTTGAAATGCTCAAAAGGATTGGTAATGGCTTTGATCCCGGTTGTGCGGGTCCTGTGCTGCGCGATTTGAAACGCCTGGGAGTAAGAAGTTATACCTTATCAAAAGTTAAGGCGTTGTCTGGGAATGAAGTTGTTGTTGTCCAAGAGGGAGATAACGGTTCGACAGAGTATCGGATTCCCTGTGATACACTTGTTGTTGCCGCAGGACGTATTTCACAGAACCAATTATATGAAGCATTGCGTAGCAGCGATAAACCGGTGCACTTACTTGGAGATGCAAAAGCGGTTGGGAAGGTACTTGACGCAATTCGTCAGGCGGTTGATTTATCTGCCGAAGTCTAAATATACTCAAAAGGGAGAGATAATTATGAATATAAAGAATGTTACCGTATTCGGCGCAGGACAAATGGGTAGGCAGATGGCAGTGAATTTTGCCATACATGGATATAGGGTAATTATAACTGATAAAATTCCAACGGCGCTTGATTCCGCAAAAGTATGGATAGATAAATATCTGGATGAGCGTGTTAAAAAAGGAAAACTTTCAGATAAACAGGTTTCTGAAATCAGACAGAGGTTGATTATTCAGTCTGATGCTTACATAGCCGCAAAAGATGCCGATCTGATTGTTGAAGCTATTATTGAACAGGAGAAAGACAAATGTGAACTGTTTGCGCATCTTGATAAAATATGCCCTGTACAGACAATCCTCACTTCCAATTCCAGTTTTATTCCATCTTCAATTATGGCAGAGCATGTTAAGCGGAAAGACAAGACGGCAAATCTCCATTTCTTCAATCCTGCATTAGTGATGAAGCTGGTAGAAGTTGTGAAGAATCCATGGACAAGCGAGCAAACAATCCGAACGCTGATGGATTTTGCGGTCTCTTGTGACAAAACGCCAATATTTATAAAAAAGGAAATTGACGGGTTTGTAGCTAATCGCATTATAGCGAAAATCTCATCAGAGGCTCTCTATTTAGTTGAGAATGACTATGTAGCACCCGAAGATGTAGATACTGCGGTAGAAAATGGGCTTAATCATCCTATGGGACCTTTTCGGCTGATGGATTTGGTCGGTATTGATATTTCCTATCTGTCGCGTGCAAGAAAATATAAAAAGACAAAGGATCCCCAGGATAAGCCGCCAGCCTTTTTAGAGGAAAAATATAAAACAGGAGAATTTGGACGAAAAACGGGTAAAGGGTGGTATACATACTAGTGTGGCTCACACTAATCAACTAATGATTAGCATCCTACTCGATTAAAGGGGAAGGAGATAGCAAAACAATGCGGATCAAGCAGACTACATTTTACGCCTTGCGTGCACTCCACGCAATTGAGCAGTCAGGGAAAAGGCTCATCACGTCCAAGGCCATTTCAGAGAAGGAACACATATCAGCAGGCGTGATGATAAGGATTTTAAGAATCTTACATCAGACCGGTTTTTTGAGTGTCCATCAGGGACGCGGTGGTATCAGCGGTGGTTTTGCACTGAAAAGAAGTACAGAGGAAATCACGCTGCTAGATGTCGTGGATGCCATGGAGGGGTTGGACATCTGCGGCACATTAGACGCCGGGACAAAGAGGGCTGAGAAAGAGTTTTACATCCACTGTCAGCAGGTCAACAGCCTGATAAGGGAAGAACTTGCCAGGCATACGCTGCATGAGTTGTTCTCACATGAAAATATGAAGTAGAGTGCCAAAAGAAACAGAAAGAGGCAGGAATGTTCACCAAGTGACAGTAAAACAACAAAGAACTGATCATGGAATCCCAAGGGGCGTTTTCCAGATATACTTTAGAACAATAACTTCTCGGAATTAATATCTTCTGATGCTAATTCCGAGAAGTTATTGTTTGAGTATTATCCTGAACGGTGTTATTATTGAATCAAAGTGAAGGAGATTATATTCATGTGTAAGTTTGATGATTCAAATATTTTTCGAAAAATAAATATTTTTCTATTGGGTAACGTGAGTCTTCAGAGTAATTTGATACGTATACTGCTTGTAGTTTCGGCAATTCCGATTCTTATTATGAGCTTTTTTTCTTATTACAACATGTCAAATATCATGCAAGAAAATACAAACGAACTGACAATGAACACTTTGGAGCAGACAAGTAACAACTTACATATTGCACTGGAGTCTTATGAAGATTTGCTTTATCAAATATACACCGATGATGGTGTAGTGGCATTAGTCGACAATTTAAATCAGAATAAAGATGCAGCTGTTTCAGTCAATCAATTGCGAAGGTATATCAGAGAAGTATTGAATACCAAAAAATATATTCGTTCCATAGATATTATTACGTCGGAAGGTCTGATTATTACCTATGATCAATTGAGTTCATCAACAAATATTAATTCATGGATTAAGAATTATAGTTTATCGAAAGATGAATTGTTTGAGAAGGTTTCTGCTGATAATAATACGCATATATTCCCAACGGAGTATGGGACGAATTTTGCAAATGAAGATTACTATTTATTTTACATGGCACACCGCATTATTGATTACAAGAATCTAAACAAAAACAGCGGCATCGTCATTGTAAGTATTGATGAAGAATTTCTCCAGGATATATGTCTTTTAAAAGGAAGGATAGAAGATAAAATCAATAATTTCAATTTTATTGTGGATGAAAACGGCAGGATTATATCTTTTATCTCACAAGAAGAATTAACCCAAAATGTTGTCGGCAGCAATGCGACCATGGAGGAAAGACAAAATGCCTATACGCAATTTATAGAGAAGCGGAATTATTATGAAAAAGAATATATTTCACTGTCTGTTTATCAAGATGAAAATCTATCGTGGGATATTGTAAATGTATCCAATCAGAGTACTGTGATATCTCAGTTTAGTGACCAGTGGAAAAACTTGATTATTACCAGTGTGCTGTCAACACTGGTGGCCATTGCTTTGACCTTGTTGCTATCCAGACAGTTGACCAGGTCCATTAAAAAAGTGGTTACAACAATGCAAGGGGCAAGACTGGAAGATTTAACAACCGCCAGGGTGGAAATTGATGAACTCATGCCTGTTGAGATTGAGTTAATAGCACTGCAGTTTAATGATATGCTTGGCAAACTGGAAACTGCCAGAGAGAATGAAAGAGAAGCCGGAGATAAGCAGCGAATCGCAGAAATTAAGGCGTTGGAAGCTCAGATTAATCCCCATTTCCTATACAATACATTAGATACGATTAATTGGATGGCGATAGATAAAGACGAGTTTGATATTAGTAATGCAATCAGCTCATTGGCCACAATTTTACGTTATGCCATCACAAATAGTAATGAGATGGTCTCTATAAGAGATGAAATGGAATGGTTAAAAAAATATATTTTCTTACAGCAGACCAGACTAAAATGTACATTTTATTGCAACATTGATGTCGCACCGGAAGTGATGGAATATAAAATATATAAATTAAGGTGGTAGTCAGTTAAACCGTTGATAACCTTAACATTGCTCCTCTTATATGGTAAAATATACTTAGGAGGGGTGGTGTGATGAGTACACTACGTGATGATTT
>Ga0153983_1000296_pt1 | contig 13128 bp, 9 predicted proteins | sample TSGA067MetaG_FD_104693 | JGI IMG/M metagenome (GOLD analysis project Ga0153983, IMG submission 104693) | Attine ant fungus gardens microbial communities from Georgia, USA - TSGA067 MetaG | ecosystem: Host-associated > Fungi > Mycelium > Unclassified | place: USA: Georgia, Alexander Wildlife... | reverse complement strand
CCATTGATATTCAGGAAAAGGATGGGAGCATTTTCAATCTGGGAGAAAAATATGGATCGAAAAAAAGCCATTAGAACAGAAATATTTCAAAGACGAAAAAAAATTTCCGAAGAGTTTGTCATTTACAACAGTCAGATTATTTGTGACAAGATATGTGAACTGGAAGAATTCAAGAAATCTTCCTGTATCTATACATACGTAGATTTTAAAAAAGAAGTAATGACCCGGGGGATTCTTCGAAAAGCCTGGGAGATGAGAAAAAAAACGGCAGTCCCAAAGGTGCAGGAGGATGGACTGGTTTTTTATATCATAGACTCCTTTGAGCAGCTGAAAAAAGGATATTTTGGAATCGAAGAGCCTGTATCCGGAAAACTTGCTGATGATGAGCATGCATTTATGGTTGTTCCGGGAGTAGCTTTTGATAAACAGCTGCATCGTATCGGATACGGCAAAGGATTTTATGACCGTTACCTGAGTAATCATCCAAAACATCCAACAGCTGCGGTGGCCTTTGATTTTCAGATCATGCAGGAGATTCCCTGTGATCAATACGATATTCGCCCGGATCAACTGGTAACAGAAACTATGCTTTTGAAAGTATGAGTCAGGAGGAAATAATGTTAGAGCAAATAGGGAAAAACGCAAAACAGGCAGAAACAGAACTTAGGAACCTGGCTGCTGCTGTGAAAAATAAGGCATTGAGACAAGCAGCCGATGACCTGACAGCATCTTCTGCAGTTATTTTACAGGAAAATGCTAAGGATATTCAAAAGGCAAAAGAGAATCATATGCCGGAAGGGCTGCTAGATCGGCTAAAGCTTACCGAACAACGCATTCAGGCAATGGCAGAAGGTTTGTATCAATTAGCTGATTTGGAAGACCCGATTGGAGAAGTATTGGGGATGAAAAAGCGGCCGAATGGTTTGATGATCGGACAAAAACGTGTCCCGTTAGGAGTTGTGGGTATTATTTATGAGGCAAGGCCCAATGTTACGGCAGATGCGTTTGGTCTGTGTTTTAAGACAGGTAATGCAGTTATCTTAAAAGGCGGAAGTGATGCTCTTTTTTCTAATCAGGCGATTGTGAAATGCATTCGTAAGTCGTTACAGAAGGCTCAAGTTACGCCTGATGCGATCCAATTGATAACAGATACTTCCCGTGCGACGGCAGCCGCATTTATGAAGCTGCATCAATATGTGGATGTACTGATACCAAGGGGAGGCGCCGGATTAATACGTGCGGTGGTAGAACAAAGTACAATTCCAGTGATAGAGACCGGTACTGGAAACTGCCATATTTTTGTGGATGAAAGTGCAGATCTTACAATGGCTGCTGATATTGTATACAATGCCAAAACACAGCGTATCGGTGTGTGTAATGCCTGTGAGTCCCTGTTGATACATGAAACTATTGCAGATGTTTTTCTTCCTCTGCTGACAGATAAATTAAGAGAAAAAAATGTGGAGCTGCGGGGGGATGCTGCCGTATGTAAGATATTGCCTGAAGCGGTTCCTGCGGCAGAAGAAGACTGGGGAAAAGAATATCTGGACTATATTTTGTCGGTAAAAACAATTTCCTCAGTAGAACAAGCCATAGCCCATATCAATCGTTATAACACAAAACATTCGGATGCCATTATCACAAAGGATTATGAAAACGCCCAGAAATTTCTGGATCAGGTGGATGCGGCGGCGGTGTATGTCAATGCTTCAACCCGTTTTACAGACGGATTTGAATTTGGATACGGGGCAGAGATTGGAATCAGTACCCAAAAGCTTCATGCCAGAGGTCCTATGGGACTTGAGGCTTTAACGACAACAAAATATATCATTTATGGAAATGGACAAGTAAGACCGTAGCACACCAGTCATAAAATCCTCCTTTGCCGCATATACTTTATTGCAAATGCTATGCGGTTCGGTCAAATCAGACCGATCGTGTAATATGAAGGAGGAGTTTCATGATTTCATTGGAGCAACGTTATACTTATGAAGATATACTAGCGTCGATTGAGCACCTATCGCAGGAGTATTCTCCGTTTGTTATATGCCGTATGATAGGGAAAAGCCACGATGACCGGCTGATTCCCATGATCCGTATAGGAACGGGAGAATCAACGCTGATATGTACTGCCGGAATGCACGGCCGGGAAACAGTGAATCCTGTATTGGTGCTGAAGATCATTGAAGAGTACTGCGAGGGTTACCAAAATCGCCGGACGATAGGCAATACCTACGATGTTTACAAGCTTTTAAATACATACTCCATATGCTTTGTTCCGCTGGTAAATCCGGATGGATATGTAGTTGCGCTGGATGGATTTTCATCCATACAAAATCCGATTTTACGCCAAAATATACGAATGAAAAGAATTGCGTCGGAATGTTGGAAATATAATGCAAGAGGTGTTGACATCAATCGCAATTTTCCTTCAAAATCCTATGTGCAGCAGCAAATCTCAGAGTATCCCGGAAGTGAGAATGAAACAAAAGCCATTATGAATGTGTTCCGGGATTATCATTCTGTCGGATATGTTGATTTTCATTCAAAAGGTAAAATTATTTATTATTATCACCAGTCCATGCCATCTGTGTATAATCAGAAAAGCCACGGATTGGCAAAATATCTGCAGAAAATTTCCAGATACAGCCTTGGAAAAAAAGAAGAAGATACATTCTCAAAGTTAAATGGCGGAAACTGCGTCAGCTATTACTGCGAATCCCTTGAAAAACCGGCACTAAAAGTAGAAACACTGGAAGACAATGCAATTTTTCCACTGCACATGAAGTACAAAAAAGAGGCATTTGATGAGATCCACACAATTCCTCTGGGTATTTTAAATGTGCAATATGCAGGACAGACCGTATAGTTTTCTCTTGAAAGTGGCCGGACAGATTGGTATAATTGCAATCAGTAAGGAAGGATAACTTAAGTCGATGATAAATAGTACAAATACAGATATTACAGGCCTCCCTCCGGTCCAAGAACCCAAAAGACAATATTATTATATGGCGAAAGCCGCAGAAAAACTTAAAGAGTGGGAAATATCTTTAGGACGGCCATTGACTTTTTGCGTCAATACCTTCGGCTGTCAGATGAACGCCAGAGATTCGGAAAAACTGACAGGCATGTTAAGGAAAATCGGATATCGCAAGGCGGATTCCGAAAATGCGGATTTTGTGATTTATAACACCTGCACGGTACGCGAAAATGCAAATCAGAAGCTTTACGGACACCTTGGTCAATTACGCAGCCTGAAGAAAAAAAATCCGCATATGATGATTGCATTGTGCGGCTGCATGATGCAGGAGGCTCATGTTGTAGAAAAACTTAAAAAAAGCTATCCTTTTGTGGACTTAGTATTTGGGACGCATAATATTTATAAATTTTCAGAATTGATTACAGCCGCTTTTGATTCAAAACAGATGATTATCGATATTTGGAAGGATACGGACAGCATTATTGAGGATCTGCCAAGTGAAAGAAAATTCCCGTTTAAATCCGGCGTCAATATTATGTTCGGCTGCAATAATTTTTGCAGTTATTGTATTGTACCTTATGTGCGGGGGCGTGAAAGAAGCCGCAATCCGGAGGATATTATCGAGGAAATAGAAACGCTGGCAGCGGATGGAGTAGTGGAAATTATGCTGCTTGGACAAAATGTAAATTCGTATGGAAAAAATCTTCATCCGCCCAGAAGCTTTGCATGGCTATTGCGGAAAATAGAAAATATAGAGGGATTGAAGCGGATTCGTTTTATGACCTCACATCCCAAAGATCTTTCAGACGATTTAATAGAAGTGATGAAAAACAGTAAAAAGATATGCCGGCACTTACATCTTCCGCTGCAATCCGGAAGCAGCCGGATTTTAAATAAGATGAACCGGCATTATACAAAGGAACAGTATTTAGCGGTGGTAGATAAGTTGAGAAAAGCCGTTCCGGATATTTCACTGACAACAGATATTATCATTGGATTTCCGGGAGAAACAGAGGCAGATTTTCAGGAAACCTTAGATGTAGTAAGAAAAGTTGGCTATGATAATGCATTTACATTTCTATATTCCAGACGTACAGGTACACCGGCAGCCACTATGGAAGAACAGGTGCCTGAAGATGTTATGAGAGAACGATTTGCACGTCTTTTACAGGAGGTGCGGAAAATTTCCCAGGAGATGCTGCTTCGGTTTGAAGGGACAACCCAGGAAGCGCTGGTGGAAGCTTTAAATGAACAGGATTCTTCACTGGTTACTGCCCGGCTAAATAGCAATTTTCTGGTGCATATCCCGGGAGATACTTCCATGATTGGAAATCTGGTGCAGGTATTACTGGAGGAATGCCGTGGGTTTTATTATATGGGAACATTGGCAGACACAGAAAGGAAGGAATAGTGGCAACTTTATCACCAATGATGCAGCATTACGCAGAGATGAAAAAATCGTATCCAGATTGTATTTTATTTTATCGGCTGGGTGATTTTTATGAGATGTTTTTTGAGGATGCACTTACGGCATCGAAAGAACTGGAAATCACTCTAACCGGCAGAGACTGCGGACTAAGTGAGAGGGCTCCGATGTGTGGAGTTCCTTTTCATGCTGCCGATACATATATTCACCGGTTGATCGAAAAAGGATATAAAGTAGCTATTTGTGAACAGGTAGAGGATGCCAAACAGGCAAAGGGAATGGTTCGCCGGGAAGTAGTCCGTGTAGTTACTCCGGGAACGAATTTAAATACGCAGGCACTGGATGAGACAAAAAATAATTATATTATGTCGGTGGTTTATACCGAGGATCGTTATGGAATTGCAGCGGCAGACGTCACTACCGGAGACTGCCTGGTAACAGAGGTGGATAAATCCCGGAAATTAATCGATGAAATTAATAAATTTTCTCCGGCAGAGATTATATGTAATGAAGCGTTTTACATGAGCGGAATTGATATCGAGAATATGAAGCACCGTATGGAGATTTCCGTCTATGCACTGGATGCCTGGTATTTTGACGATTCCTTATGCCAGAGAACTTTAAAAGAGCATTTTCATGTAGGCAACCTGGAAGGGCTGGGATTAAAAGATTATGACTGCGGCATGATCGCTGCCGGTGCTTTGTTTCAATATCTGCTGGAGACCCAGAAAACTTCGCTTGCCCACATGACGCACCTTTCAACGTACAGCACGAAACGATATATGCTGATTGACAGCTCCAGCAGAAGAAATCTTGAGTTAGTGGAAACACTTCGGGAGAAGCAAAAAAGAGGCTCTCTGCTGTGGGTACTAGATAAAACAAAAACCGCCATGGGAGCCCGTATGCTGAGAACTTTTACAGAGCAGCCCTTGATTGAAAAACAGAGTATTGACGGACGATTGGATGCTGTTGAAGAATTAAAAAACAATGCCATTCTTCGGGATGAAATTCGGGAATACTTAGGACCGGTTTATGATCTGGAACGTCTGGTCAGTAAAATCAGTTATCAATCTGCAAATCCGCGGGATCTGATTTCATTTCAGTCTTCGCTGGAAATGCTTCCTCCTATCAAACAGCTGCTCAGTGAACTTTCCAGTCAGGAATTAAAAGTAATTTATGATGAATTTGATATATTGGAGGATTTAAATTGTCTGATTCAAAATTCGATCGTCGAGGAGCCTCCTCTGGCAATGAAAGAAGGAGGAATTATAAAGGACGGATACCATAAGGATGTAGATACCTATCGGGAGGCCAAAAGCAAGGGGAAAAACTGGCTTGCTCAGCTGGAAGCAGAGGAACGGGAGAAGACCGGTATTAAAAATATGAAAATCAAATACAATAAGGTATTTGGCTATTATCTGGAGGTCACCAATTCTTTTAAAGATAAAGTTCCGGATTATTATACCAGAAAGCAGACCCTGGCGAATGCGGAGCGCTACATTACGCCAAAGTTAAAAGAACTGGAAGATATGATTCTGGGTGCTGAGGACAAGCTGTATGCATTGGAATACGAATTATTTGCAGATATTCGCAATAGGATCGGGAAAGAGATCCTGCGGATACAGAAAACAGCAAAGGCGATTGCACGCCTGGATGTCTTTGCTTCCCTGGCGCTGGTGGCACAGCGGAATAATTATGTGCGTCCTAGGATGAATACCAAGGGGAGTATCGATATCAAAGAGGGGCGTCATCCTGTCGTGGAAAAAATGATCACAAATGATTTGTTTATTCCCAATGATACCTATCTGGATAATCAGGAAAATCTTGTATCCATCATTACAGGTCCAAATATGGCAGGAAAATCGACTTATATGCGGCAGACAGCCCTGATTGTACTAATGGCTCAGATCGGTTCGTTTGTGCCGGCAAAACAGGCGGATATCGGTCTGGTAGACCGGATTTTCACACGGGTAGGGGCTTCCGATGATCTTACCAGCGGACAAAGCACATTTATGGTTGAAATGACAGAGGTTGCCAATATTCTTCGGAATGCTACGGAAAAGAGCCTTCTCATTTTAGATGAAATCGGACGTGGAACCAGTACGTTTGACGGATTAAGTATCGCCTGGGCAGTCATCGAACATATCAGCAATAAAAAACTATTAGGGGCAAAAACTTTATTTGCAACCCATTATCATGAGCTGACAGAATTAGAGGGGAAATTGGTCGGTGTGAATAATTACTGTATTGCGGTCAAGGAAAGAGGAGATGATATTGTGTTCCTTCGTAAGATTGTAACAGGTGGTGCGGACAAAAGCTATGGCATCCAGGTAGCCAAGCTGGCGGGGGTTCCGGATGGTGTAATCAGTCGTGCTAAGGAACTGGTGGAAGAGTTAAGCGCCGCGGATATTACCATGGCAGTAAAAGAAATGGCAAGTCCGACCCAGATAGAGACAGAAAATGTGCAGCAGATTTCTCTGTTTGATACGGTGCAAAAGGATGATGTGCTGGAAGAATTAGAGACAATAGATGTAAATCAGTTAACGCCAATTGATGCCCTGAATACCATTTGCAGCCTTCAGACGAAATTAAAAAACCGGTGGTGATGCGATGAAAAAAATAGCAGTATTAGAACAAACTACAATTGATAAAATAGCTGCAGGAGAAGTAGTAGAGCGTCCTTCTTCGGTGGTAAAGGAGCTGACAGAAAATGCCATAGATGCAGGAGCATCTGCTATCACCATCGAAATCAAAGATGGCGGAATCTCTCTGATCCGCATTACGGACAATGGATCAGGAATAGAAAAGGAACAAGTTCCGCTTGCCTTTTTACGCCATGCAACAAGTAAAATCAAACAATTAGATGACTTAATACATATTACGTCACTGGGTTTTCGAGGAGAAGCATTATCCAGTATCGCAGCGGTATCGCAGATGGAAGTCATCACAAAGACCTCTGCTGAAATCACAGGAACTCACTATGTAATGGAGGGGGGGGATGAAAAACTGTTAGAGGAGGTAGGTGCACCGACAGGGACAACTTTTTTAGTGCGGAATCTTTTTTACAATATACCGGCCCGCAGCAAATTTCTGAAAACCGCTGTCACGGAAGCAGGATATGTCAGCAACTATATTGAACAGCTGGCTCTTTCCCACAGCTATATTTCTTTTAAGTATATTGTCAACGGACAGATGAAGCTTCACACTTCGGGAAATGATAATCTAAAAGACGTCATTTACAGCATTTACGGAAGGGAACTGACAAAAGAATTAAAAGAGCTGCATTGGAAAAAGGATGATTTTTCGTTAGAAGGTTATATTGCAAAGCCAACGATATCCCGGGGAAATCGTAATTTTGAAAATTACTATGTAAATGGACGATATGTGAAAAACAAAGTGATTACAAAAGCAATTGAGGATGCGTATAAGCCCTTTATGATGCAGCATAAATATCCTTTTACCGTATTACATCTGTCGGTAAAGGGTGATACTGTAGATGTAAACGTCCATCCTGCGAAAATGGAAGTTCGTTTTTGGCAGGGGGACGAAGTATATGAAACGATATACCAGGCAGTCACAGAAGCGCTTACAAAATCGGAAATGATCCCGGAAATCAAATTGGAAACAAAAGAAATACAAAAAGAGTCCGAGACAGCAAAACCTACGAAACCCGCAAAACCCGCAAAGTCCGAGATACCGGAACCTTTTGAGAATAAGCGTTGGGAGCAGATACGGGAAACCAATGCCTATAAACCGGATCGGAGTGCGCCGCAAATTGAGAAACCACCAGCCGTATCCCAGATGGAATTATTTGATGATAAACTGTTATCTAAAGAGGCAAAGGCGAGACATATAATTATTGGACAGCTTTTTAGCACCTATTGGCTGGTCGAATATGACAGTAAGTTTTATATTATTGATCAGCATGCGGCACATGAAAAGGTATTGTATGAACGAATTATGAAGGACTTAAAAAAGAAAGAGATTGATACGCAGCTCTTAAATCCGCCGATGATTGCAGCCTTAAATTTACAGGAGGATCAGCTTCTTAAGCAGCATATGGATATTTTTCTTTCCTTTGGATTTGAAATCGAGCATTTCGGAGGAAGGGAATACAGTATCCGGGCAGTGCCGAATAATTTATACGGAATTGCCAAGGAGGAACTGTTCATTGAAGTATTAGATCAGCTGGAAAGAGAAAACTCAAATCAGCCGCTGGATATTATCACACATAAGCTGGCAGCGATGGCATGTAAAGCAGCTGTAAAGGGGAATCAATCTCTGTCCTTAACAGAAGCAGACAAGCTGATTGAAGAATTGCTGACGCTTGAGAACCCTTATCATTGTCCCCATGGGAGACCAACGATTATTTCAATGACAAAATATGAGCTGGAAAAGAAGTTCAAACGTATTGTGTAGGTGAATGAATTGAAAAAACCACTGATTCTATTAACAGGACCAACAGCGGTCGGCAAAAGCAAGCTGGCCATCGAACTGGCAAAAGCAGTGGGTGGAGAGATTATATCTGCTGATTCGATGCAGGTGTATCGGTATATGGATATTGGTTCGGCAAAGATAAAACCGCATGAAATGAAAGGTATAACGCATTACTTAATTGATGTACTGGATCCATTTGATGACTTTCATGTAGTACGTTTTCAGACCATGGCAAAGGAAGCACTTGCAAGAATTTATGAAAAAGGAAAAATTCCGATTGTGACAGGAGGGACCGGATTTTATATCCAGGCACTTCTAAAGGATGTAGATTTTGAGGATACTCCAAAGTCAAAGTCTTATCGAAAAACATTGGAAGAACTTGCGGCAGTAAAGGGCAGTGAATACCTCCATGACATGCTGTCCCGGGTTGACGCAGAAGCAGCGTCGGATATTCACGAAAATAATACCAAGCGGGTGATCCGTGCGCTGGAATATTATCATCAAACCGGAGAACCAATATCTGTGCACAATAAACGGGAGAGAGACCGGGAATCTCCCTATCAGTATGTGTATTTTGTGTTAAATGATATTCGGGCGAAACTGTATGCACAGATCGACCAACGAGTAGAAACTATGATACAGGAGGGACTTTTGGAGGAAGTAAAGCGGCTGGCCGGGATGGGATATACGAAGGATATGGTATCCATGCAGGGGTTGGGGTATAAGGAACTGCTGGCATTTCTGAATGGAGAAGGTTCTCTTGATGAGGCTGTTGATGCAATAAAACGAGATACCCGACATTATGCAAAACGGCAGATTACCTGGTTTAAGAGAGAAGAAAACGTCATTTGGATCAATAAAGAGGCATTTGCTTATGAAGATGATAAAATATTGGCATATATATTGCAGATATGTAAGGAAAAGGGGATCGTATGAATCTGAATATGGAAATGATGTATAAAAAGCTGGGAATCAGCGAAGAAGTGATGAATTTCGGCAGTCAGATACAGCTGAAGTTGGAAAAAAGATTTGCTGCCATCCATGAAACAGCAGAATACAATCAGTTGAAAGTCATTCAGGCGATGCAGGAGCACAAAGTGAACGAGGCATGTTTATCATCGACTAACGGCTATGGATACGATGACTATGGACGGGATACATTAGAAAAAGTATACGCATCTGCATTTCATGCGGAATCCGGGCTGGTACGTCCGCAAATTGCCAGCGGAACGCATGCGCTGGCAATCGCCCTGTCCGGAAATCTGCGTCCGGGCGATGAACTGCTTTCTCCGGTAGGGAAACCCTATGATACATTAGAAGGAGTAATCGGTATCCGTAAGGAAAGAGGTTCACTTACCGAATACGGGGTTACTTACCGCCAGATAGATTTGTTAGAGGATGGTTCCTTTGATTATGAAAACATCCAAAAAGCAATTAACGAAAAAACAAAAATGGTAACAATACAACGTTCGAAAGGGTATCAGACACGGCCCACTTTGTCAGTAGAAAAAATCGGGGAAATGATCTCTTTTGTAAAATCTATCAAACCGGATGTGATCTGCATGGTAGACAATTGCTACGGAGAATTTGTGGAAGCACTAGAGCCAACAGATACCGGTGCAGATTTGCTGGTAGGATCATTGATTAAAAACCCAGGAGGAGGGTTAGCTCAAAGCGGCGGGTATATTGTGGGAAAGGAGGAATATGTGGAGCAATCCGCATGCCGCCTTACGGCTCCGGGGCTGGGCAAGGAGGTGGGCGCAAGCCTGGGTGTCAACCAGGGATTTTATCAGGGCTTTTTTCTGGCGCCCACAGTAGTTGCAGGTGCTTTAAAAGGAGCTGTTTTTGCTGCTAATGTATTTGAAAGATTGGGCTTTTCAGTATTTCCGAACAGTACTCAAAGCAGACATGATATTATTCAGGCTGTTACTTTTGGAACACCTAAAGGAGTGCTTGCCTTTTGCGAAGGGATTCAATCTTCCGCACCGGTAGACAGCTATGTCGTGCCAAGACCGGCACCGATGCCCGGATATGACTGTGATGTAATTATGGCGGCAGGAGCATTTGTACAGGGTTCTTCTATTGAACTAAGCGCAGATGCCCCTATGAAACCGCCATATACCGTATTTTTTCAGGGCGGTCTTACCTGGGAACATGCAAAACTGGGAATTTTAAAATCTTTACAGAAACTGATCGATGAGGAAGTTATCGCATTGTAAGAGGTAATATATGTCAGGGAAAAATATAATCGTAGTCGGCGCAGGAGCATCCGGACTCATGGCTGCTATTGCAGCAGCACGTGCAGGAGCAAAAGTTACCCTATTAGAACACAATAAAAGACCCGGCAAAAAAATATTGGCTACCGGTAACGGCAAATGTAATCTTACCAATGTTTTTCAGGAAGATACGTGTTATCGCAGCAGCCAGGAAGGATTTGCGAAAAGAGTCATACAGCAGTGGGACGTTCAAAAAACAATTCAATTTTTTTCTCAACTGGGTATTTATACCAAAAATAATAACGGGTATTTGTATCCCGCCAGCGGGCAGGCTTTAAGTGTAGTAGAGGTTTTGGAGATGGAAATGCGCCATTTGCAGATTACAGTCAAGACATTGGAGGAAGTAGTATCCATAATAGTCTCTCAGGGAGCCGGATTTCTGGTAAAAACAAAAACCTGGAGCTATCCCTGTGACCGGGTGATAGTAGCTGCCGGTTCATCGGCATCCAGGATCGAAGGAGCAGATGGCAGCGGTTACAAATTAGTTGGTCTGCTGGGGCATCGTATTGTAAAACCGCTGCCTGCGTTAGTTCCGCTGCGCTGCAGGGGGATGCAGTTTTCCAGGTGGGCAGGTGTCCGCATAGAAGGAGAGATATCTTTGAACAATTGCTTTTCTTCAGATATCAGACCGGAAAGAGGAGAATTGCAGCTGACGAAGTATGGTGTTTCCGGTATTCCGGTCTTTCAGTTAAGCCGCTATGCGGTGCGGATGCTGGAAGAAGGAACAAAGGTTATGATGCACATAGATTTCATGCCGGATTTTACCCGGTCACAGATGTCTGATTTTATGAACGCGCGTAGAAAAAACTGTTCCTATAAAACATTAAAAGAGTCTTTAGTGGGCTTATTTCCGCAAAAGCTAATTGATGTATTGATGATGCAGGAACCGGATCTGACGCAGCTATGTGAGAGAATTAAGTGTTTTTCTCTGGAAATAATCGGGCCACATTCTTTTGAACATGCACAAGTTTGTTCAGGAGGAATTGATACGGAAGAAATCAATCCGCATACGATGGAATCCCGGCTCCATCCCGGTCTTTATCTATGCGGAGAAATCATCGATGTAGACGGAGCCTGCGGCGGATATAATCTGCAATGGGCATGGTCCAGCGGTGCATTGGCAGGGATTCATGCCGCCGCAGATGCTCTTGCTATGCCAAAAGGAGGCAGCGGATATGATTCGTATTAGGCAGCTGACATTACCTGTTTCTCATACGCCGGAAGAGTTGCAAAAAAGGATATCAAAAATGCTTAAAATCAGACCGAATCAGATACATTCCTATAAGATCGTAAGGAAGTCCATTGATGCAAGAAATAAAAAAAATTTGAAATACGTATATACAATAGATATTTCGGCTGACGAAGAAAAAAAGAGAGTGCAGCAAATTTCCAATAAAAATATTCTGCTGACTCATGAGAAAATATATGAAATTACAGTAACGGGGGAGAGATCTCTGAAAGACCCTCCGGTAATAGCAGGCAGCGGACCAGCCGGACTTTTCTGCGGTTATTTGCTTGCGAAAGCGGGATATTGCCCTGTAATCCTGGAACGCGGGGAGGAAGCATCCAGGCGGATGGAAAAGGTGGAAAATTTTTGGAGATCAGGAATCCTGGATCCGAATTCAAATGTGCAATTTGGGGAAGGAGGAGCAGGTACTTTTTCAGACGGTAAATTAAATACAACAATAAAGGATCCAACAGGCAGGCATCAAAAAGTATTGGAACTTTTTGTGGAGGCAGGAGCGCCGGAAGAAATATTATATATACAAAAACCGCATCTTGGTACCGATATGCTTGTCGAAATTGTCCAAAACATGAGAAATAGGATTATTGACTTAGGAGGCACTTTCCGCTTTTTAACTCAGCTTACTGATTTTACCGTAGAAAACAATCAATTGGTGAGCATTGAAGCAGATCATAAAGAGATCATACCGGCGCAGGTTTTAGTTGCGGCTGTCGGAAACAGCGCAAGAGATACATTTTCGCTGTTTCACCAAAAAGGAATACAT
>Ga0153983_1000295_pt1 | contig 13137 bp, 7 predicted proteins | sample TSGA067MetaG_FD_104693 | JGI IMG/M metagenome (GOLD analysis project Ga0153983, IMG submission 104693) | Attine ant fungus gardens microbial communities from Georgia, USA - TSGA067 MetaG | ecosystem: Host-associated > Fungi > Mycelium > Unclassified | place: USA: Georgia, Alexander Wildlife... | reverse complement strand
GTAATAGGTCCAAATAGAGTTTGTAACAGGATAATTAGATAAAAGGTATGATAAAGAATAATAGGCAAGATTAGAGAGAAATTGAAAACATTAGAAAGGGAACCAAGCTAAGGAGAGGAGAATAATAGAGACAATCAAAGAAAAGACAGAAATTAAGCAGAAAAAATTAGAAATCAGAGAATAAAGAGAAAAAGATAATAATAAGATAGACAATATCTGTGACCCATACAACAAGTTGTAGAAAAATTCTTAGAATAAGAAACCTTAAGAAAAGAGTAGTATTATAATTTAGCAAAATAACTAAGTCAATATTTTATTTTATTTTATTTTATTTTTCTATTATTATTATAGTTATATTAGGATCCATAAGTTTTTTTTTTTTTTTTTTAAATCATTGGTTTATTACACGGGGTGCGGAGGCAGGCTGTTTTTTTTTTTCTTTTTAAGTAAGTACTTTTTACTTAACCTGCTCTTCCTCTTTGCCCCATTTAATAAACCAATAATATAAAAAAAAAAAAAAAAACTACTCAGTACTTATAGGAAGTCCTGAATAGGAGGAGAGTAGTCTATTACACTATCCTACTAATTATAATTTCAGGAGAATTATTAGGAGAAATAAATTACATAATTGTTAGACTTCTGGTATATGACATAACTACTATATAGTCTGGGTACTATTTTCCCATACTTATCATGTGACAGGGTCATATGACATGACCTGTAATATCCTGGTATATGACTGTAATATATGACATTTGTTATGTGATACTTTCCTATACTTTTTCCTTATATAGTAAGTCCAAAAGAAAAATGAAATGAAATGAAATATAAATGATGACTTAGCTGTTTTGCCAAGTCATGATAATTAGTGTCAATCAATCTTTGAGTCAGAACAAAAATAGCTTGTTTGGTAAGTTGGTCCACCATTACTAGTATCTCTATAAAACCATGGGACTATCATAAAAGGTCACTTACTTATTGTGATTGGTGATTTAATACTTTGAGAAGTTCAAAAATGCAAAGTTAAGAGAGTAACAAAAGCAGTTGTTAAGTCTAAGGTCTAATCCTTAGACAAGGAGTCCTTATATACAGAATTGTGATGGTTTATGCACTAGAATAGGCCATCACATGCTACTACCTATTGTTCTACATATGGTAGTGCCTTTGTACTTGAAAATGTGATAACTTAACCATATGGAGGCTGTCTATTGTTCTAAGAGAAGGCAAATGAGTATCTATAGATAATTGTTTGAGTAGTTTATAGGGTTTATGGTGCTTAGACTTGTTATATATACAAGTGTTGCAGGTCTTCACATAGTCTCTGATAAACTTGTGCATGACTTGGCAAAACAGCTAAGTTATTATTTATATTTTTTTTTCTCTTGGACTTACTACATAGGAAGGAGTGTGGGAAAGTGTCACATCATGTCACATCATGTCACATGAATGGGTCACATGATAGGTATGGGAAAACAGTGCATAGACCATGTAGTAGTTATATAAGTAGTATAGAAAATCTAACAGTGTAAGGCCTAAAATCAAACAAATTTCACTGTTTCACACCCCAAAATTAGGACTAAGATGGAATCACCTAATAGATAGCAAAGAAGGCACAGAGGACTTCACCACTAAAAGCTGGCTACTTAACTACATAGCAGTATACCTGGGGACATAAGGTCGCTACCACTAACAGGCCAATTACTCAAGAACCAGTGGAGTCAAGCCTGCAGTCCCACAGCATCATTGTAGAGAATAGCAGCTTAGTCAGAAGAAAAAAAGCCTCATGTGGAATAGTTCAGAAAAATACCTATTACAAAGGAACAGAACTGGCAACCTAGTAGGAAATAAGTATAGCCATGGCATCATTTGATCAGTGATGGCTAAGAATAGGAGTATATCAAAACTGATCTACTACAATCAGAAACAAAAGAGTAACAAAGAGCCTTAGGGAGCTGTGATAACAATACCCAAAACTCCCTAGGCAAGAAAGGAAAGAGATAGGTCCTGAGTCACTAAGATAAGCTGAAGAAAAGGGAGATTACTGCAGGATCAGTAGTAGGTAACCCAGTAACTAAGCAAGGGCAGAGCAGACCTGGTAAAACTAATAGAAAATAATCAAGAAAAGACAAAAAGGCATAGGATTCTCTATTACTACTAGAACAATCATTGTATTAATAGACTTATGACTGGGTTCTATTATTTTCTCTATTTTTCATATATTTCCTTTGTATATCTCTAAACCTATAAAACCTCTCTACTTAGTAGGAAGAGAGCAAGCAATCTTAGTTGTCTCTCTCCTCTATTTGGGTTTTCAAAGTGGAAATCTATTTTTAAAGTGATTAGATCAGTGATTAAGTTGCTTTGACTCAAGACTGAGTCAAAACAAAGTAACTACAAGACAAAGCAACTTAGCTGCAAGGATAACATCATAGGAGCTCTAAAACAGAGTTTTGTAATAATCGACCTCATTGCCTCTAGGTGTTCTACACATGGACTGCTTCTTTGTTTCATATAACTTCATATATCTAATAGCTCAGTCAGTGCCTTACTAGTGGAGCATGTTCTTTACTCAGCAGGCCTCACGTCTGCCATATGTATTCCTTATTACTACCTCATGGTACATAGATAGATACTCACCTGTATTCTCTGCACCTTACCAATTGTATCATTCCCTTCCTTCCTCAACTCCTATATCACCCTCAAGTCTTTACTTGAGTGTTACAACCTGAGTTACTCCTCAAGGTCATAACAAGTTTGGCATTACTAGGGAGTCAAGTTATATAGGGAGGATTCAAAGTCTTATATCTGATCACATAGTCAAGAGTACTACTGTTAGAATAGTCTAATCACATAGCCAGAGAGTGCTACTGTGAGAATAACTTTGAAATAGGGCATTAGGGCAATACCAGGCAGATAGGACTCAGGCACAGGGTATGAATAGTAGTCTAGAATTGAGAATTGGATTTCAAATATCACTGCTAACATTGGTAGAACTTTATTTAATAACTTCTTTTCACCTTCAACTTCTAAATTTATTTCCCCACAAATTTGCATGAGGGATACTGTGCTAATACATGGTATTGACTAGGGTATTTTCTTAGGAGATCTTTACCTATTAAAAACTTTTATATTCACTGCTACCTAGACAGTAGTTGGGGAACTTTAATTTAGCAAGAGAACAGGAAAAACCCTAGCAATAAAACCAGCCTCTTCAATGGGAACTCCATCAAGTTCTTCTTGTCAACTCAGACTTGGAGGATAATTAAGTTGTCTAGGCTAAGTTGCTATACCAGAACTCAATTCTATTTCCAGAGCACTATCCACCTTGGACCTTGCTTACCTTATTCTTATATCTCATCAACCCTTGACCAGTGGTCATTGTGACCACTAGTTATTTCCATATATAGCTGGGCCCTTGGCTTAAGGGAACTTTGCAGTCAGTTAGGGACTGCAAGTAAAGGCACAGTACCAAGCTCAGGTATTACATTCAAGACCTGACCTTACAATTGAGTGGTGTTAAGTAGTATACTTGTACTATTCTTAGTATAAACCTTGTGCTGGAGTCTATTGTGACTTGTATACACAGAGGAGTAATGGTTACTCTCTAAGAGGCCATCTAGATTAGGAATCCCATCTATTGGGTGATAGTTTAACCCTATTATCAAGGCAGTAGTTAGTAGGACAGTAGAACTCTGGCTGGGTGAAGATCTTGTGTCCTAGTAAATATTGAAAGGGGCAAAAGGAAATTTAGCTGTGACTAGCAAGTAGAAAGGGAGTAGTGACAGTTCCCAATTGCATGCTAAAGGGTTCATGGGGAGAAGGAGAAAGTGGGGATATTCAGAAAGAAATTAAAATGAGAAGCGCAGCTTATCTGTAATATAAAAATAGATAGAATGATTAGGAACTCAATCTAAATCCTATCCACATGGTGTCCCTAAGGTGGACACCTTGACATACCATAACAAGCTCACTAGTAGAATAGTCAGTAAATCCCTTATGGGCCTTATGTCATGACTGGCAAAATGGCTAAGTCATTGTTTATATTTCTTTTCTTTTCTTATTGGACTTACAACTACAAGATGGAGTGTGGGAAAGTATCATGTGACTTTGTCACAATGTCACAATTGGTGTGATGGATGGTCACAGATGTCACAGTCACAGTGTGTCATGTGACTAGAGTAGCATGAGGACCATGGGAGAGTAAGTGCATAGCCATAGTAGTAAAATGTATAAGTAGTAGAGAATTAAGCAAAAACTCCATTGAGTTCTCTTTGTCAAACTCTGAACAAAGAGACAGTTGGCTTAATTCCAGTCATTGGACTTTAGATGCTGACACTAATTGTTTAACAGATAATCAAGAAAGTCCAAATCACAAAGCAGCATCAAGAGAAGAATAGGATGAGAAGGAAGAATATTCTAAAAGGAAGCAACAATGAAGATGCATCATAAAGACTTGGTGAGGGAATGCTAAAAGGGACAAAAGAGCTATTTACTGTGACAAGCAAATAGAAGAGGTAATGACAGTTCTCAATTGTGTACTAAAGGGTTCATGGGAAAAAGAAGGAAGTGGGGGTATTAGAAAGAAATTAAAAAGTAAAAGTGCAGCTTATCTGTAATATAAAAATAGATGAAACAATTGGGAACTCAATCTAGATCTGCTTCACATGGTGGACACCTTTACACACCATAACAAGCTCACTAGTAGAATAGTCAGTAAACCTCTCATGGGCCTTACCACACTCAATCAAGTCCTCATTCACACCCCCACACCAAACCTTATAGGTGTGATACAATCTGAGTCAATGATTAGCCAGGCTTTTCAGGCCTGCTACTCCATAGAAGGTTGTCTGAGTGACCACTGTGTCTTGTCTCATGAAAGAGTAGGGTATATGATAGGAAACATTTACCAACTCAACCTCTCACCAAGATCATCCCTTACACACTCAAAAGAATTGCATTTACAACCTCAAGAGCTTCTGAGATAAAGGCAAGGGCCAAGGAGGCTCTTCCCATCAATCTCTACTCTAAGAAATATATTAGAATATTACAAATGTTAGAGACTCAATTAAAAAGAAATAGAAAAGGAAATCCTTTATTCTACCACTCTCTCTCACATCTCTTCTCTAGGACACTACCATGTAGCTATGACAGCTATCACCTTCCTATTCTTCATACCTCCAGACATGACTATGTGATCCTGCTCTATCTCCATACTCTACTCCTGTCCGTTGTTCTTGTCATATTCCGGAAATATGATAATTATGTAATTTCTTTCTCCTAATAATTCCCCTAAAATTAATAATAGTAGGATAGCGTAGTAGACTACTCTCCTCCTATTATGCACATACTATAAGTACTGAGTAGTTACAGTGTAATTCCTCAGTCTGTAAATTAACGTCATCTGGTCCTAAGCCCATCTTGTTCATTCGGACTCTTTCACTTGACTCTCTGGGACCTCTGTTTTGGCGACTTCCTCCACTCCGAAATACGTGACCAACCTCATGACCAGAGACTGGGGCACAACACATAAGTTGAAGCCAAGGTCGTTCAATAAGTCGCTCTCCGCCCCAACATCCTTGTCCCACCCCCGGAGCCTCCTTTTCTCTTATCGCTAAGTACCTTCCCTCTGACATTGTACCTTACTCCGGAATGGAGTGTAGTTTCTATCTATTATCCTTCACTTCTGTTCCTCCGGATTCCATCCTTGACAGTTCCCTGAACCCTAAACCAGCTTCCTTTTACTCCAAATACAGTTTAGAAACACATGATAGTGTGTCTAAGCATCAACAATATGATTGTTGTCTGATAGTGAAGAGGGCAAAAGAGACTATTAGCCTGGCACAAGCTAAAGATATGGTACTAGGTCCCAATTGCATGCTAAAGAGTTTGTGAGGATGAATCAAGAATGAAGGTATTAAAAAGAAAATATAGAAACTTAGCATGATAATTAAGATAAAAATGTTTAAAAGAATTGTAAGCTCGATCTAGATTCTCCTCGTATAGTGTCCCTAAGGTATCCACCTTTACATACCATAACAAGCTCACTATCAAAGTAGTCAGTAAACCACTCATGGGCCTTACTACACTCAATCAAGCTCTTATCCATACCCCTATACCAAACCTTATGGGTATAATACAATCTGAGTCAATGATTAGCCAGGATTTTCAGGCCTACTACTCCGTAGAAGGTTGTCCAAGCGACCGCTGTGTCTTGTCTCTTGACCAAGTAGGGTATAGAGTTCTAGTCTCCTCAACAACCCAACCACTTTACTTAGAACTCAGAAGAGTGCTATAAGATAACTCTCAAGCCCTTGAGATGGTGGCAGGTATCAAGATTCCATTGCCTTTCTCTCAGGCTCTCTGAGTATTATATTAAAAGTACAAACTAATGAGACTCAATTAAAAATAAATAAAAAAGGAAACTCTTTCTTCTTCCAGCCTCTCTCATTTCTCTCCTCCATGACATTGCCATGTGGACATAACAGATGTCACCTCCCTATCCTCTATGTCTATCGGCCATAGCCATATACTCCTCCTCCACCTCCATACTTCACTCCTACCTGACATTCTCTAATCTCCAAACTGGCTTTATCACAAATAGTCACTTACTTGATTTGTGATTGATGAGTTGATATTCAAAAGTGCTTAATAAGCAAAGTTAAACAGTGACAAGAGATGTTGTTAAATCTAAGGTCTAATCCTCAGACAAGGAGTTCTTATATACATAATTATGATGGTCTGTGCACTAGGACAGATCATCACATGCTACTACCTATTGTGCTATATATGGTAGTGCCTTTGTGCTAGAAATAGTAATAACCTAACCATATGGAGGCTGTTCTTTGTTCTAAGAAAAGGACAGATGACTATCTATGAATAATTAATGAAGTTTATGTACAAACATTAAGGCCTTCATATCTCCACTGATATTAATTGCCTCAAAGTTGTTTTAGGCTTATTCTGAGCATTATAAAAAAGGCTTCTGCTGAGCCTAGAACCAAAGCATTGATCATGGTGGTTTCTGAGATATTAGCAATTTAATAAACAGTAACATAATGGTTACCAGTTGATCTGCTTAATATCTTAGCCAATATTGATGGCCTTAAGACATGACTAGCATTGATCAAAAGGTCTTTTCAAGGGCTTTCAGTAGCTTTCAAGACCGTGAGAATAGTCAAAGAATTGATGGAGATATAGCCAAATGAAGTTTGTGACAAGCTTTCTTTCACTCCAAATATAATCTAGACATATGTGCATATACATACAAAGGTAATCAATATTCCTGTTACTCTATGGTGTATCCACTTTTTGACTGAGTCCAGCAGTGATGGGATCACTAGTCACTGATAGACTTTTGATCTGTTGTCTTGGTGCCATATTAGTCTAAGTCTGCTCTAGATTGAAATTATCTCATATTCCAAGAATATACCTGAGCCTCTGACTTCTAGAGCTTCAACATTCATAGTCTGTATCTGAGAAACCTGATGCTAGCTCATCAGTCTTGCCTCCTAAGGTATATGCTTTCCTAGCATGTGACAGCTTGGCCACTACCTAATAGAAGTACCCAGTCTTAGGTCTAGATTATGTCTGGGACTTGTAGGAGGTCTCTAGAGTAGGTTCCAATAGTGAAAGCCAGGGTTATAATTTGTATCCTATGCTACATTTCTGTAGAAAATTCTCTAGCAGTATAATAATGCGTCATCATAAGGAAAGGAAAAGAACACATAAGTCTCAGGAGTTTAGGGGAAATTAGTAAGAGAAGGAGTTGATGGAAATTCAAAAGTAGCAATAGTTCCCTTTTTATCTTTATTCTTTGAGTTTCAGCCATTTGTAATAACTTTAATATAGTATCTAGAGTACAGTTGGATTGAAGGAGAACCTCTTGACTTCTATCTCCATCTACACTGCCTCTGGAATCGTGAATGTGGATCTATTGAGAGTAAGAAGACTAGGACCAGAAGGATGTCTTGAGAAGAACACAGAATATACCCAGAACTCAATCTAGAGAGGAATAGCAGATGCAACTTGGATAGGCTTTGGAGAGAACAACAGGCTGGAAAAGCTTGGCTAGGTATACACTTGGACTGTATCACACCTGTAAGGTTCAGTGTTGGGGATGCAAACAAGGGGACAACTGAGTGTTGAGGGTCTATGAGTGATCAACTTACTGTATTTTCCAGTTGAGTCTAGTCACAGTATGTAAAGGTTGACACCTTAGGGAGGCTATGCAACAACAATCTAGAGAGATCTTATATTCATTTTACAACAACCAATATATACTTTATTGGAGCTGTGTATAATTCTACTTTTCTAATTATTTATAAACCTTCATCTTTGATTATCCCCCCTTGGACCTTTAGCACACAATTAGGAACTGGCACATCATTATTTTGTTTGTCCCAGTGTGCAATTCCCTTTTGCATCCTTTCAGTGCCACCCTTTTCTTCTCCCACAACAGATACTCCCTACACTTGTGCCCCTTTTCTCCACACTTATAACATTTTACCACTACTATCTTCTGTCTTCTAATTGTTCTTTTCTCTACTCCACACTGCATTACCCTGCTTTTCAATATTTCAAATTTATTCTGGGGAATAACAGTCCCTTTCTCTTTCTCTTTTCTATTCTTGCAGTTGTGGGCCAGGTACCCAAGCCTTTTGCAGCATCTACACAGTTTCCCTCTTCTTCCTTCAAGTTCTGCCCTTAATTTAGTGAGGGCACACTTTTTGTTGAGCAAGTTGCTCATAAGAGATTTATATTGGGTTTGAGATATTGTGCTGGCATCTCAAGGGTACAGAGTAAATGGTTAATCTTACTAGTTGCTATGTCTACTAGAGTGCAAGATCTTCACCCAGCCAGAGTTCTACTGCCCTACTAACTACTGCCCTAATAGTACTTTGTCTATCACCCAACGGATAGGATCCCTAATCTAGATGGCCCTCTAAAGGTAACCATCACTCCTCTGCATATACCAACTCACAATGAAGTCACAGCACAAGGTTTATACTGAGAAAAAGGATACAAGTATACTACTAGACATTGCTCATTTGTAAGGTCAGGTCTTAGAAATGCTACTTGAGTTTGGTACTACTCTTCTACCCACTGTCCCTAACTGACAGTATGTCAAGGACGGAATTCCAGAGGATGGAAGGATAGGATAATAGACAGAAAATACACTCCAGAGTGGAGTAAAGTACTATGTTGGAGAGAAGTGTTACTTAGCAATAGTATAAAGAAGGCTCCAACAGACAGTCAAGGACATTGGAGCAGAGAACAACTTATTAAATGACCTTAGCTTCAACTTATGTGTTGCGCTGAAAGGGTGCAAAAGGGAATTGCACACTGGGACAAACAAAACCATGCTGTGCCAGTTCCCAATTGCATACTAAAGGTCTGAGGGGAGATAATCAAAGTTGAAGGTTTATAAATAATTAGAAAATAAGAATTATATGTAGCTCCAATAAAATATACATTGGTGGTTGTGAAAGGATTGTAAGATCTCTCTAGATTGTCGTCACATAGCCTCCCTAAGGTGTCAACCTTTACACACTATGACAAAAGCTTCTCTGGAAAATACAGTTAGTTGATCACTCATGGACCCTCCACACTTAGTTGCCCCCTTGTCTGTACCCCCAACACCGAACCTTATGGGTGTGATGCAATCCAAGTATGCACCTAGCCAAGCTTTTCTAGCCTGCTGTCCTCTTCAAAGCCTGCCCAAGTTGCATTTGCATCTTCTCCCTAGATCGAGTTCTGGGTATATTCTGTGTTCTTCTCAAGACATCCTACTAGTCCCAGTCTTCTTACTCTCAATAAATCCGCATTTACAGTTCCAGAGGCAGTGTAGATGGAGGTAGGAGTCAAGAGGTTCCTCTTTTCACCCAACTATACACTGGATACTATATTAAAATGATTACAAAGCCCTGAAACTCAAGGAATAAAATATAAAAAGAAAACTATTACTACTTTTGATATTCCTTCAACTTCTTCTCGCACTAAGTCCATCCCAATTCCCAGTAATGATGCGTCCTTATAGTGACACGTCCTCTTCATTAACTCCTTCCCATTAAAGATGATGCGTCTTCATCGTCACTTCTCTCTAGAATATTCTTCCTGATCTCCCATCACTCCCTTTGATATTGCTTTGTAAGAAGGACCTCCCTGGTTATCTATTAAGTAGTCAGTAAACCCCACTCAATATCTAGTATCTCTGAGTCACGTCCTAGGGCTCATTTATCTAAATATAATTGATCTGATGCCATCAATGCTTAATTGCAATCAGAGTCTATTTATCTAAGTCTGTCGTCTGAGCACTACTGGTTCTAGAGTCCTAATCCGCCATATCCCTAAGTCGGTGCCATCCCATAATGGATCTAGAGCATAGTCCTTCTATAACTTTCTCCTTAAACCTGATACCAGCTCATCCTGCTTGCCTTCTGAGGCATCAACATGAGCTCTGGTTTGATTCTCCCTTGCTCAATGTCTTTATCATATAGTAGTATGTTCTGAGGATATAAAAAGGGTTCTAGAGCAAACTCTAATCAAGAATTTGTTGTTATAAAGTATATCAAATGTTATCTTCCACAGAAAATTTGCTTGCAGTGTAACAGCGGGAAAGTATCACGTGACTTTGTCACAATGTCACAATGATGTCATGTCACAAGTCACAGTCACAGAGTGTTACATGACTAGAGTAACATGAAGACAATAGAAGAGCAAGTGCATAGCCACAGTAGTAAAATATATAAGTAGTAGAGAATTAAGCGAGAACTCCATCAAGTTCTCCTTGTTAAACGCTGATAAAGGAGCAGTTGGCTTAATTCTAGCTTTGGAGTTGGCTAGTCTGACAGTTGGCACCACTACTCGCTTTCCACCTTCTCCTGGGTCTGAGATCTCTACCTCTACACTCCCATCAGCTCGCTCGATCTTTCTCAACTTCACCCCCTTCTGCTACGGTCTCCCTAGTAGCAGCCAATATGGTGCTGGCTGCACCACAAATGCATGTGCATATGTCTTTACTCCTCCCACCTCTAATTCCAAATACTCCACGCATTCCTGCATCTCTTCCTTCCTCCCATTTGCCATCTACATTGTTATTCTTCTTTTTTTATTCACTTTTAGCCCCAGTTTCTTACACAAATCCTCTTGCACAATCACTATCTCTGATCCCTTATCTAATAGCCCCAGCTCACGATGTTGCCCTATAACCACAACTTTTACCTCTCAGAGTGGTGTTGCAAATTCTACTGGCATCTCTGGCAATATCACTAAGGCTGCTCCAACAGCTGGAACCTTATTCTGTGTGCATGTTTGGTCTACCATTTCTCGTCGCAGGTCCCCACTGAGTACCAACAGGTCACAAACTCAGATGTTCAGCACTTTGACATCCAAAATCTTCTGCAAAACTTCCTGAGGTACCTCTGAATTTGCAATTTGAGGCTCTCATCAATATGCTAGCTAGTGTGCTTCCACTTTCTTCTCCTCTTACCTGCTAACTATGTCCTCCCTAGCATACTTCTTCCTATCTGTCACCTTTGCCATCTTCCTCTTTCTCTCTTATGCTTGTGTCATTACCAAACCTGCACTTTCTTTCACTTCCTCCTTCAACTCTGCCATTGTTCCCCATACAAACTCTTCTTCTTCTTCCTGTATTACTTCAACAAATGAGCTAAATCTTGCTGGTATTGGGGCTATGTTGGATAGGTGCGGTAGCAGATCTTGAATATTCAGTTTGATGTCAATTGCTTCTTTGAGTCCTCCTGGATGATGAGCATCGATTGGGGATCCATCCATGTGAGTGTAATATCCATTTGCTTGTAGTAGGACCCATTGTGATTGAACATATTCTGCTGCTGTTAGACAGGTCCTCAAACAATATTCTGGCTTCTTGCAGAAATGACAAGGAAAATTATGAGACATGGGAGCAGAAGGCTAGGAGTGTCTAGGGTAGGAGAGTGCCATAGTGGTGCTTGTTGTCATGACAGTTGAGGCTCTGAAACGAGAGAGTGGAGGGAGGTTGTCCATCATTTCAGGGGCTAGGACAAATAATTGTGTATAAGCAACTGCATATGCATTGTCTTTCATATTCAACTGTAGGAGCTTTCTGGTGAGTTTGTCTATCTTTTCCTGCCCCTCTTTCCCCTTTTTCCCCTCGTCCTCAAACCGCACCTTTCTCACTCTCATCTCTTTCTTTGTAGACTTTTTTCTCTTTTTCCTCTCTTTCTCCTCACTATCTGATTCTGATCCTATTTCCACCCCAACCACCTCATCCTCTGACTCCTCATTGCTCAACTCTTCTCTCCTTCCTTTCTTCCCCTTCTTCAACAGTCTACCCCATCCTCCTCTTACAGCTGCCTTCCTTAACACAAAGCAACCTGCCTTTATTGCTTTCTCAACCTCTGGGACCTGGTCACTCTCAAAGTCGGTATCTCATGCCTCAAGACAATCACTGATTGCATACTGAAGCTCTCAAGGGAGCTCTTTCCAAAAATACTCATCATGCTGCTTTTTGTTGATGATGTCTGCTTCCACTAGGTCCACTGCTACAATCCAAAATTTCCTGTAGTATGTGTCCAAGTCCTCTTCATCTGCAATGCTCCCTTTTGTTGATTATTTTGATCAGTTTGACTAGTTTGGCTGCTGTCAGTTTGTCCTCTAGAAGGGTCTTCGAGTAAGCCCCCATTATTTTCTTCTTTAATATCGTGTAGTCATCTTCAAAATCTTCTAACCTTTTTTAGAACTTCTTCATCTCCTTATCCACATACTTCACCACCATCTTCATCTTCTTTTTTGTTGTCAAGCCATGTCTCTCAGCTAATTCCTCAAACTTCTCCAAGAACTCCTTCAATTCCTCTGGATTTCTTGAATCAAATTCTGGGGCACGTCTTGATCCCGGGGCTAGCATGCCCAAAACTCCAGTAGCCATTGATGTCAACATAATCAAATTTTCAGTAGGATTTAATAGTTCTCTTTGTGCATGTTTCCTTAAACTTTCTTCTGCTATCTGAGGTCCCTTAGGCTTATTGCTTTTTTTAGCTACTTTCTTGGGTCTTATAATGTCTGTTGGTCTTTCCTTAGGGTACATTCTTCTTCTTGTTCTTAATGTGCTGGCACTAAGACTATCTTCTGACTGACTTT
>Ga0153983_1000293_pt1 | contig 13155 bp, 8 predicted proteins | sample TSGA067MetaG_FD_104693 | JGI IMG/M metagenome (GOLD analysis project Ga0153983, IMG submission 104693) | Attine ant fungus gardens microbial communities from Georgia, USA - TSGA067 MetaG | ecosystem: Host-associated > Fungi > Mycelium > Unclassified | place: USA: Georgia, Alexander Wildlife... | reverse complement strand
GCGCAGTGCCGCTGTGCGGATCAGCAGATGATCTGATGTGACGGATTCAGGGGGCGTGACGGAATGGGGAATCCGGTCACATTGCGATACCCTAGAGGACCTGATAGCTCAATGGTAGAGCATTTGGTGCAGTTCCAGAGGGGTCTGGGTTCGAGTCCCGGTCCGGTCACTTTTCATGCTGCAAATGGATTCCTTTCAAATCCAAGTTAGGAGCATAATTTCTTCATGAATTATAACACAAATTGAGGTCCTCAATCACTTATGACCTTTTGAGAGAGTTCTATATTCTTGAAGACTCAATCCTAGGATGTCTTGGCTACTCTTTGTATTATGAATATCAAGTAGGACTATGGCTATTATCAGCCATGGTCTGATAATAAGTAGTTAGTAAACAAGATGATGGTGCTGATGGATGAGGACATTACAATGCAGTAATGCACTAAATATTAGGAGATTCCAAATGAACATCAAACTCTTGCTATGGACAGGACTCTTTGAAGAAATCTTGGACTATTTCCTTTCTATCTTTGGACTTATACTAAATGGAACAACATTAGACTAGCCTACTTATAGACTCTGACTCAACTTGTCACTCTTATAGCTTCTGTTACTAGACTGTCACCTAACTAGTTACTCTTAGTTACAAGTAGTGTTACTACATTGTAACATAGTCATAATACCTAGTTAGGATAAATACAAACCAGAAAGAGAAGGGAATGACAAGTTCTCTTTTTCTGTATTCCTTTCTGTATTTTCTTTACTTTAAGGAATCAGTACTCTTCTCTGTCTTAGGACAATCTTGAAAAGTGCTACTCGAAGTTTCGTTGACATCTATCCTCTTCAATATAACTTCACTGAAAACCTTAACCAAACCTTCTAACAAGGAGTGTAAAGATATCAAGTATTAGATATAGGCTTCAAGTTGAAACACATATTTAACTGAGGTCTAGAGTCTTAATACTTTGAGTAAAGATGTTTATATTGATGGGTATGTATCATGCTATCTTAGAAAAGTGGTCTACTATCACCAATATCCCATTGTATCTAGCTGATTCAGATAAGGGTTCTACTAAGTTGATACTGATAATCTCCTAGGAAGTTTAAGGAATTTTGTTGGAGTGTAAGTGGTTCTGTTTGGGTTGTCTATTGAGCTTATTAGTTTGGCATTTCTCATAACTCCAGACATAATACTTGATGTCTTCTAATATATATGACCACCAGTAGTTTCATGTTATTAACTCATGTGTTTTAGTATAACCCAAATGTCCTGCTAGTTTAGTGTCATGATGTTTAGTGATAATTTCTTCTCTTAGAGTAGCTGAATCTGAAATGTAGATTCTTTTCCTTTATATAAATACTTCTCCTTCTTGTTTCTAACCTTCCTCTTGTTGTTCTACTGCTCCCCTTACCTTTTCTTCTATGAACTCTTCTGCTTCTCTTATCTCTTTTCAGAATTCTCCTTTTTCTAATGTCATTTGTTGGAACTTTTTCTCCTTTAGCAATACTTGGTTGTTATTGTCATCTTTCTCTTGTATATGATTAGGTCTTTGATGCTATGCTACAAGTGAATTTGCTGCAGAAAGTAGCATTTATTACACCTTATACCAATGAATTTCTAATTAGAATTTGCTCTAGAACCCATTATTAGTCCTTAGAACATATCAAATGGTTATAAGAAACAATGAGCAGGTAGAACTAGACCTAAAGCTCATGAAAAGACCTTAGAAGATAAGCGAGATGAGCTGGTATTAGGTTGTAGAAAGAATCATTAGATAAAGACATTCTAGATCCACTTTGTATTGGATATATCTTGAAAGAGATAAAAGACTTGAGCTCTAAAGCCAGTAGTATGCCAGTAACAGACTTAGATAGATATGCCTCTAATTGCAAATAAGCATTGATGATATCAGATCAGATATATTTAGATATATAACACCTAGGACGTGACTGTTATGATCTTAAGGGATAACTCAGGTTGCAATATTCAAGGAAAGACTTGAGGATGAGAAAGAAAAGAAATAATACAATTGGTAAAGTATAAGGAATATAGGAGAGTATCTACTGTATATATACCTATGTACCTGTTAGAAGGATGGAGAGCAGCAATTACAGTGGGGACAAATGATAGCTCACTTACCGGGTTATCCAACAGATGTTAATAAATGGCCTAATGGGAAAGAGAGATCTTGAGAGAAGCAAAGCAGTTCCATGACATGGCAGTTGAGACGAAGAAGTGAGCATGCTTATGTAAGCATGGCTTGTATATTAAACTACAGTAATACACATTACAATAATTATTTAATTTAACAGTACTATGTGCTAGGAATGAGGAGGGAGCAAGGCAGACATAAGTAAAGTACATGTCCTAACAATGAGGTGCTGACTGAGCTACTATACAACTAAGAAAGTGTCAATAGAAAAAGCAGTCTATATGTAGAACACCTGGAAGTAATGAGGCCAATTGTTACAGTAACTTAGGGAATTAGGACAGTGCTTGGAGCTTACTAACACTTAATAAGTAACTAAGAAGTTCTAAATCACAAACCAATAACAGAGAGAAGAACAGTGAAGGATGAAGAAGATTCTAGAAGGAAATGGTGATGGGGACATATAAGCAATAGGACTTTGGGGGGACTTAAAGTAAGAAAGAGTCAAGGAAATCCTAAAAGTAGTAATAGCTTTCTTTTATCTTTTATTGCTTAAGTTTCAGAGATTTGTAATAACTTTAATATAGTATCCAAAGAGCAGGGAGGATAGGAAAGAACCTCTAGGCACTTATCTTCATCATCACTGCCTTTGGAATTATGAAATGCAAATCTATTAAGAGTAAGAGTTTGGAATCAGTAAGATGTCTTGAGAAGAACACAGAATATATGTTATATTCTGGAAATATAATAATTATGTAATTTATTTCTTCTAATAATTCCCCTAAAATTAATAATAGTAGGATAGCGTAGTAGACTACTCTTCTCTTATTCCAGACTTCCTATAAGTACTATATAGTTACAGTATAATTCCTCAGTCTGTAAATTAACATCAACTGGTTCTAATTCTATCCCTGTCCACTCTGTCCCTATTTTACTTCCCAAGGACCTCTTCTCTGATGACTTTCCTTTACTCCAAAATACATGACCAACCTCATGACCAGAGACTGGGATACAACATACAAGTTGAAGCCAAGGTCATTCATCAAAGTCATATTCTACTCCAACGTTGTTTTCTCTCTGTTGGAGTCTTCTCTTGGGGTTCCTCCTTCATCATTAAGTACTATCTATTCTCTGAAGTAGTACAGTACACTGTCCAGAGTATAATTCTATTTATAACTCCACTCCTCCGTTCTCTGCCATTCCGTTCTTGACAATATACCCAGAACTCAATCTAGAAAGGAATAGCAGATGCAACTTAGGCAGGCTTTGGAGAGGACAGTAGGCTGGGAAAGCTTGGCTAGGTGTATACTTGGATTGCATCATACCTATAAAGTTTGGTGTTAGGGATACAGACAAGGGGGCAACTGAGTGTAGAGAGTCCATAAGTGATCAACTAACTGTATTTTCCAGTTGAGTTGATGCTACAGTGTGCAAAGGTTGATACCTTAGGGAGGCTATGCAACAACAATCTAGAGAGATCTTACTCTTGTTTCAACAACCAATCTATTTTATGTTACCTAAAGCTGCATATAATACTTCATTTCTTTTTTTATTTAAAACCTTTATTTCAGCTATCTTTCCTTGAACCTTTAGTGTGCAATTAGGAGCTGGCACCACATCTTGTTGCTTGTCTCAGTGTATAATCTCTGTTTTTTTTATTGTCTGAGAGAGGTAGGAAATAGGTCTCCAGGAATTGTCTTTCTGTTGTTGAGACAACACTCCTCCTATAGTGTAGCCAAACATGTTGACTTTCATTCTAAATTCTTGTTCTGAGTTAGGGATTGCTAACATAGGAATGTTTATTATTTTCCTCTTCAACTTCTTGAATGCTTCTCTTTCTTTCTCTGACCACTTCCAGTTCTTTTTTTCTGTCAATTCCATCAATGGTTCGGCTATTTGGGAAAATCCTTGGATGAATTTCTAATAGAAGTTGCAAAATCCCAGAAATTATCATATTTCTCTTTTGTCTTGGGGTTCTGGCCATTTAGCTACTTCTTTTGTTTTAGTAGGGTCAGTCTCCATACTGTCTTAGGAGATAACAATTTCTAGATAGCTAATTTTTGTTTGGTAAAATTGGCATCTTGTTAGAACCTAGGCAGTGGTGACAACTATGAGGTCCTAGCAACTCAGTAACATTATGGACAACTGTAAGCAACTATATTTAAAGAGATAAACAACTAATTATCACCTGTAGACAACTGTAAGTGACAGAGTACCAACTTCAAGTCCACAGGGAATTACACATCAAATCAGGTGACCTACTAAATAATTAATCACCTAAATATTACTGAAGGACTGTCTAGAGTACATCTAACACTTCTGGGGTTGAGTGATAGTTTGTTGTTGGCTAGTATTTGTAATACTTGTTTCACTATGCTCTTATGTTTTTCTATCATTTTCAAAAATATGAGAATGTCATCTATATATACCACTATTTTTTCTTGGATGATCAGTTCATGGAATAGACTGTCTATCATAAGTTGAAATGTTACCAGGGAGTTGCATATCCCAAAGTATATTATGAGTAGTTTGAATAATCCTCAATTTGTCTAAAAGGTGGCCTTCTATTAATCTCCCTCTCTTATTTGTACATTATTATATCTCCAATGGATGTTAAGTTTAGTAAAGTATTGGGCTCCTCAGACCTTATCAATCAATTCTGAAATCAGTAGTAATGGATATTTATTTCTGATTGTCATCTCATTTAATTGTCAGTAGTTCTGAACTGGTCACAGAGAACCATCTTTTTTCTTGACAAAAAAAATGGAGTAGCACAAGGTGATTTGGATAGTCTGATTTCAAATGTTCATCTAAGAATTCATCAAGCTTCTTTTGTTCCTTGATGTTGAGTGGGTAGATTTTGTAGTCTTTGAGTGTTGCTTCTGGGGTATAGCATGGTCCCACTTGGATTAGTTTGGTAGCTTTTCAAATATCTGTTTATCAAATACTTTTGTCTTGAAGCTTTAGTATTTCTTGGGTACAATGTCTCCAAATTCTCTCTTATCTTCTTCTGCTTTCCTAATATTCAATTCTTCTCTTTGCCATGTCTCTTCTTCTATATTTATGAATAGGATTTTCTCTCCTTCTTTTATTTCTTTCTGTTTTTCTTCTGTTATTTTATCTTCCATATTCTCTTTTAGTTCTTCTACTAGATATAGTCTCCTACACTACTGGTGATATTTATCTAGGCTAATTGATAATTGTGTCCAGTTGATAGATGAGTTATGCTTTTGTAGCCAGTTGTATCCTAGGAATGGGTCATGGTTATCTATGTTTGTTACTAATAATTGAATCAGTTCCTGGTGGTCTCCAATTGTCATCTGCATCTCAATTGACTCTGTGACACTGCTGTCTCTATTAGTGGATCTGTCTGCATTGTAGCAAGTTACAGGAAATGGTAATTTGTGGGTGTTGAGATTGTTTTCTTGTATGAATTTTTGGCCTATGCATGAGGTTAAGCAACCAGAGTCAATCAATGCCTTTTTACAGAACAATTTTCCTATGTCTGTTATTGATAGTTTGACTTGGATGTCTAGTTGTTTGTTTTCTAGTATTTAAAGTATATGAGGTTCTTCCAATGTTTTTAGTACTACTAGTACTTTACCATCCATCATTTGTTTAGCTCTTGTATTTTTTCTGTTATGCATTCTTTTCTCCTCCACTGATATGACTATACCTTTAATATTTTTACTGCATCTCTCTCATCTTCCACTTTTATTCTCCTTGCTATCTATTCTGCTAAATATCCTTTCAGGAATTCATAGTTTCTGGCACCAAAATAACTCAAAAAATCATTTATTATTTCTTCTAGCAGTTGTATTTTTGAGTCTATAAAAGTAAGCAAGTCAGTGCTTACTTCTTGCTTTTCCCAAATCCTTCTTAGGTATTTTCTTTATTTCTTCTTGCTTTCTCAAATATTTCTCTTCTCCTCATCTTGGTTTAGGGCACCTTGCAGCAATATAAATCTATTTTATGACAATTATAATAGGTTTTCTTCTTTTTATCTACTATGTATATGAGACCGAACATAGGAGTGATGGCACTGACACATAGTTCAACTTTTCACATGCCTTCTCTTTTCACTCAAATTCACTCAAAAATTCTATAAAATTCAAATAAATTAGGATAAATTAAAATAAAATTGGAACAGGCAGTGAGCAAAGCGAGCTGGCTGTGGCCTTACTGTTGGAGGAAGGGAGCAGAGTGACCTGACTTACAACAGTGCAAATTAACAGTGAAGGAAGGGAGCAAAGTGACCTGATGTACAATTTGCAAGCTGACTGTGGCCTTACTGTTGTAGGAAGGGAGCAGAGCAACCTGACTTATAACAGTGCAAATTACCAGTGAAGGAAAAGAGCAGAGCAACCTGACACACAACAGTACAAACTACTAGTGAAGGAAGGGAGCACAGCAACCTGACACAACAGTACAAATTAACAGTAAAGGAAGGGAGCACAGTGACCTGACGTACAATATTGCTCACTATGATGCAGACTGTTGTTAGAAGAGAGCAAAGTGACCTGATGGACAATACTATCTACAGTTGCACAGACTATTGTAGGAAGGAAGCATAGCGGACTGATTTTAACACAAACTTAATAACACAGAATTAGTAGAGGGTTCAAGAAGGGCTGGAGGCCCAGATGAAAACCTCATATTTATTCACCTCTATTGTATTTGGGTCTTACCTCAGAACCTCTGAAACTAGCCTCATTTTGACATCTCTTCCCAAATTCTCTGTGATTAATATTCTCTTTCCTTTTTCTCTGAACTTCTCAATCACTTTCCTCCTTGACCTCTCAAAACTCAGTGCCTTCTCATACCGGTTATCTAATGAGTCTGAATTCTTTAGCTAACTAATCTCAATTAATTTTTGTGCTAATGTTGGATAGATTTCCTTTTTGAATAAGCCTACCAATGTGATTTTGTTATATCCAGAAAGTTCTCTCCAGGTGGTGAATTCTGTCTAATAATCCTTAAGCAGTCTGCTTTTTTGTTTTAACTTGGTCAACCTCTCAATTGCATGGGTTTGTGTTTGTGTAGATATAAAGAACCATACTATTTTATTAGTGAGCTTCTTCCAAGTTTCAAATGGGAATTTATTAGTCATAGTTGTTAGGTCAAGATTTTCATTATTATTTAGCTTGGTTCCTTTCTATTCCTTTTGAAAGGGTAAGAACTTTCTGATCTATGCATTGGTCCATCATTGGACTTGGTTCTCCTTTCCTTCCTTTATTTTTCCTAACACTATTTCCATCTTTTCCCATTCACTCATGTGGGAAGGCTAAATGAGTTCAAAGAGGAATATTATTGATAGTCTCTAGTACTGTTGATAGAGAATGTAGTTTTCTTTTTGAGTTTTTTGTTTGCAAAAGAGCTCCCAAAATAGTATATTTTGCTATTGACCCAAGAGCATATATATATATACTATCAAGTTTTGTAGTCTAGCAACAACAAAAGAAGAAAAATAATAAGAGTACAAACAATACTTGTCTCCATCAAAATACCACAGTAGCCAGCATAACAATTAAAGATAATTGTAACAAGTTTACTTCATGTTTGCTGTACAACATCATTATGACATTCTTATGATGAGGGGGTGATGAAAAGATGATACAATTCATTGGAAAGAGGGGCATTATGTCCAGAAACGATTGAGCTTGGGTAATAAAAAGACATGTATTTCAGTGCTACATATATAGGAGTTCCAACATCTGGTCATCATGAGCAGAAGAAATCAAGCCTCCACAGTCAACGTCCTCAGGCCTAAGTAGAATATATATATAGTGAATAGTAGGATAGTAAGACCTTAGCTTTATTCTGGTTTATATATTCTTTTTTAACTTGAACACTGAGTTTGGAGAGGGTTCATAACATAAGCACAAAGCTACCTACACATATACAACCCTATTCCATCACCATGATCTCACTTGCTGTTATCACAGTATTTCTAACTACCATTATAATCCTCTTCTTTAACTTCTTATCTGACATCTAAAAGGACCTAGGAAAAGAAGCCAAGGACACCTATGCAACTAGTGTACAGAATTTCATAGAAGAAGTTAAGAAAGACTTTACTGACAAACCAGCCAAAGAAAGAATAAAAGAACCTGATGATTTCAAAGAAAGTCCAGACAAAGTAAGAGCTTAGTGCTGAAGAATAACATTATTTTTTCAAAGCAATGATATCTTGAAGGAATGGGAGAGGATCAAAATGGCTTTAGAAAAGATCAAGGGAGGAAAGGACAACTAGAACCCAACAATAGGCAGATACTCAGATCAGGAAGTTTCTATCCTTCCAAAAAAAGTGGAAAAAGACCAAAAAAGATCTTGACATATTGATTATGACCAATAAACCTCTGTTCAAAACCGAGGAACAGATAACAGACAAGATAGTATGGTTTTTTATATTAACAGAAACTCAAACTCATGCAATCAACAAATTGACCAAATTAAAGTAAGAAAATAGGTTACTTAAAGATTTCTGGTTGGAATTTGTCATCTGGAAAGGAATTTCTGGCTATAATGAAATTGCACTAGTGGGTTTATTCAAGAAAGGAATTCATCCAGCACTAAAACTGATTAAGATTGGTCAGTTGAGAAACTCAGACTTGTTGGATGAGTGGTATGAGAAGGTATTAAGTTTTGAGAGATTGAGAAAGGAGGCTATTGAGGAGTTTGGAAGAAGGAAAAATTTGGAGAATTCAGAAGATGTGAAGAAGAAACTGGTTTTGGATGTTCTGAGGCAAGACCCTAACATGATGGAAGTGGATAAGCACAAGGAGATGAGAAGGTGTTATAACTGTGGAGAAACAAGTCATCTTGCTACAAGATGCTCCAAACCAAGAAAAGAAAGAAGAGAGAAAGTAAGGATTATTGAGGAGATAAGAGAGGATTTTTCCCTGGGCAGGGAGTAAACACCAACTTACCTGCCTTAATAGATTCAAAAGTCCAATTACCTAAAGATGCAATGAAAGACTTTCTGGATTATTTTGGTGCAAGAAAATACAAGACAAATAAAGGATACTCAGTGGAATGGATAGCAAAGAAGATACAATAGAGCAGTGATGAGGAAGAAATTGGCATACTAAAGGTGTGGGCCCATAGTTCAAGAGCAGAAGAGTGTACAAGAGAAGAGTTAAAAGAGTTAAATGGAATAACCAATGATAAAGTCCTAATGGCTTTTAAAGTATATGAGAAGTCCTTGATACTTAGGAAAATGGAAGATAAGCAGCTAAACATTTGAGTCAAACTATCAATGACAGACACTCATAAAATGTTCTGTAAACAGGCCTTAGTCGACTCAGGAAGCTCCAGCTCTTGTATAAGCCAAAAATTTGTAAAGGAAAATCACATTGACATGTGTAAGCTACCATTCCCAATCATCTGCTATAATGCCAATGACTCCACAAACAAAGATGGAAGTGTCATGGAAATTGTTGAGATGAACATGACTATTAGTGATCATCAAGAATTGATTCAACTATCAGTAAAAAACCTTGGAAATCATGACCTATTTCTAGGATATGACTAGCTACAGAAGCATAACCCAACCATTAACTAGAAGAATTCTTCAATAAGTCTTCAAAACTATTGACAATGGTGCAGAAAAATATACATTCCAAGGGAACTGAAGGGGGAAGTTGAGGAAGAAACAGAAGAGGATGTTAGGGAACTACTCAGAGGTGATCTCCCTTAAGCTAGTGGATAGTCCTAGAAGCTAGTTTGAGATTCAAGTGGGGGTATATCTATACACACTTGCTAGTATATATACTACACTAGATAGTCAGGCATACAGCACCATGGCAACCAACCTATAATTAACAGAATGTCCTAGAATAACTAATAATAGGCATTGCACTGCATGACACAGACAGAAGAGGTTAGGAACAGTGGGAATATGATACATGATCTATCACTAGGCCACTAATAGATTAGACCCTCAGAACTTACTAAGCATCACTCTAGATGTCCTCTTATAGAGGATATAATAGAAGATAGAGAGAAAGTATTATTTGTTAATCTAGAAAAGAAAGCCTGAAGGAGAAAAGAGCTAAATATCAGAAGTATGAGCACAGAAAAAGTGGAAGAAAATGTCCCCAAAGAATACAAAGACTTCAATGACTAAGTCTTTAACAAACCTATCTTTGAAAAATTACCAGATCAGTCCAAATGGGACTACACTATTGAGTTAATACCTAATGCAATGCTGAAGGACTGCAAGGTGTATTTATTAAATATCAAAGAACAAGAAAAACTTGATAAATTCCTCAAAGAACATCTGAAATCGGGACAGATCAGACCCTTCAAGTCACCATGTGCAGCTCCCTTCTTCTTTGTAAAAAAGAAAGATAGATCTCTCTAACCAGTACAAGACTATTAATAACTCAATGAAGCAACAATAAAGAACAAATATCCCTTACCACTAATCCAAGAGCTGATCAATAAAGTATAAGGAGCCAAATATTTCACTAAACTTGATATTCAATAGGGATATAACAATGTGAGGATAAGAGAAGGAGATGAGTGGAAAGTAGCTTTCTAAACCAACCGAGGTCTGTTCAAACCTCTAGTCATGTACTTTGACATATGCAACTCACCTATAACCTTTCAACTCATGATAGATACCTTATTCTGCAAGCTAATAATGTCAGGGAAAATTGTGATCTATATAGATGACATTCTAATCTTCACCCAAATAATAGATGAGCATAAAAGCATAGTAAGACAAGTCCTACAAATATTGGCTGACAACAAGCTATTGCTCCACCTAAAGAAATGCAAATTTTATCAAACCAAAGTTGAATACCTCGGAGTTGTCCTGTCATAAGACAATATAGAAGCCAATCCTACCAAAATAAAAGGAGTAATCTATTGGCCAGAACCTCGAGACAAAAGAGAAGCATGACAATTCTTAGAATTCTGCAACTTCTATTGCAGATTTATCCCCAGATTTACATAAGTTGCCAAACCACTGATGAAGTTAATGGAAAAGAAAGAGTGGAAATAGCAAGAGGAAGAGAAGAACACTTTTAATAAGCTTAAAAACAAGATGACAAACTCTCTGATACTAGCTGTTTCCCACTCCAAATGAAAAATGCAACTAGAAACTGATGCCTCGGGGTATGCTATAGGAGGAGTGTTATACAAAAAGACAACTCTTGGAGACCCACTGCTTATCTATCCAAGGCAATAAATGAGACTGAAAGGAACTACAAGATCTACAACTGAGAGCTGTTAGCAATCATGGAAGGACTTAAGCAATGGCAACAGTATCTTATAGGAAGCAATCAGTTTGAAATATAGGCTGATTATACAAACTTAGGATACTTCAAGAAACCACAAAAGCTCAATCATCGTCAAGCTCAATAGATGACAGAACTCCAAGAGTATGACTTCCAACTAATACACAAACCCAGTAGCTCTCAGAAGAAAGTAGATACATTATCTAGGAGATTAAACCATGGTCAAGGGAAGGACGACAAAGAAAATCAAATGATGTTGAAAGAAGAATAGTTCAGAAATCTTATAACTTAGGAAGGAGAATTTTGGAAGAAGATAGAAGAAGCAGAGAAGTTTACAGAAGAGGAAGTATAGGGAGCAATAAAGAGATCAGAGGAAGGTTGGAGACAAGAGGGAAAAGTAATAGTATGAAAAAAGAGAATTTACATCCCAGACTTAGCTACATTCCAAAAAGAAATTATCACCAGATACCACAACTCTGAACTAGTAGGACATCTAGGATACACCAAAACATACAAATTAATCACAAGGAATTATTAGTGATCTCAAATGTTAAGACTCTGGACTTTACAGTTGAATATGCGTTTCAACTTAAAGCCTATATCTAACACTTGATATCTTCACACTCCTCGCTAGAGGATCTGGTTAAGGTTTTCAGTGAAGTTATATTGGAGGAGAGATGTCAACGAGACTTTGAGTAGTATCCTTGAGGTTGTCCTAAGACAAGTAAGAGTACCAATTTCTCAGAGTAAGATTTTACAGAGGGAATACAGAAAGAGAGAACTTGTCATTCCTTCTCTTTCTGGGCTGTATTTATCCTAACTAGATATTGTAACTATGTTACAATGTGGTAACACTACTTGTAACTAAAAGTGACTAGTTAAGTAACAGTCCAGTTACAGAAGCTATCAGAGTGATAAGTCAAGTCAGTGTCTAATAATGGGTTAATCTGATGTTGTTTCATTTAGCACAAGTCCAAAGATAGAAGAGAAAATAGTCCAAGATTTCTCTAAAGAGTCCTGTCCATACTATGAGTCCATTGTCTTCTAGAGTTCTTAGACATTTAATGCATTACTGCATTGTGATATCCTTGTCTTGCATTGCCAATATTTCGTCTACTAGCCATTCATTGTTAGACCATGGCTGATAATAGCTGTAGTCTCACTCGATGTTCATAACATCAAATATTAGAAGATATCAAACAGTACATTATGGGTTGTGAAAAATGCCAAGCAAACAAACCCAATTGACAGCCCAAGAGAAATAACCTTTATCCCAACGAAGTCCCAAAAGGTCTTTGGGAGATCATTAGCATAGATTTAATAAAACCATTACCAGAATCAGCAGGATTCGATAGGATATTAGTAATAGTAGACTGTTTCTCTGAGATGGCCCACTGCATGCTGATTAACATGAATATCACTGCTCAAGGAGTAGCCAAGATATTATGGGATCAAGTCTTCAAGGATATAGGGATCCCTAGGAAAGTTATTAGCAATCGAGAACTGCAGTTTGTGTAAGGGGACACCCCCATTTCTACCCCTAAACACCATGACAACCCTCCGGAGCTACCTTAGCCTGTTTACTAGTGATACTTAAACACACTAGTTTAGCTCCGATCCTGCTGACACTGACACTAAGAGATGTATATAATGTAGAATATCCCTCCAGAAGCCTCATCCTAATCTCTGAGGATTCTCCTGGAGGTGAGTTGTATCATAATTGTAGACTGTAATATTACTGAGGATTCTCCTGGAGTCTGGTG
>Ga0153983_1000291_pt1 | contig 13229 bp, 13 predicted proteins | sample TSGA067MetaG_FD_104693 | JGI IMG/M metagenome (GOLD analysis project Ga0153983, IMG submission 104693) | Attine ant fungus gardens microbial communities from Georgia, USA - TSGA067 MetaG | ecosystem: Host-associated > Fungi > Mycelium > Unclassified | place: USA: Georgia, Alexander Wildlife... | reverse complement strand
TTTAACTATCATCCTAATTTATTTTTTCATTTGTAAATTTAAAATACTTGTTTATATCACTTTTAATCCTATTTTATTATCAAATAACTCATTTTTATCAATTTTAACTATAATTCTATGTTTATTTTATACAAAATATAGATTTCATTAAAGCCTATTGACTTTTACATATATTTAAATTAATATAATTACATTAGTAAAAATATAAACTTTTTATAAAGAAAGGGAGGTGTACTAATGAATGACTCGCGAACTCTGGTGTTCTTATTTGTATTTCTGATGTTGTCACTGCAGATGTTTTTATCACTGCTGCAAATCAAGCTATACCAAAAAACGGTAAAAGAAATGAGGGGGAGCGGCTTACTGGGGATAGGTCAACGAAAAGGAGGTGTAAAAAGCGGCGAAATCTTAATCCTTTCTTATGACAGACAAAATGATAGGGTTATTTCCTGTCAAAGTTTGAAAGGACTTACGATTTTTGCGAAATTTAAAAAAATTTCCGTTTACGAAGGATTAAGTCTTTCAAAAATGAGGGAGTTGGGAATTGCGCAGGATACAAAAGACTTGAAACGGTATCGCACAAAGCATCCTTATAATCCAGACATCCTCAGCAAGAAAAAAGGGGCACTGATTCAGGCTGTGGAAGCCATTGAACACAGACTGAAGCAGGATGGGACGGCAGAAACGAAAAAAACCCAATGCTTGCCCGATCCCGGTTAATCAAAAACATTTGCAGGGATTACTACCTGCATAAAAACAAGGAGGTATATTATGGAGTTTTTATCAAATCTGGCAGAAAGTTTTATGCATTTATTTGAATTGGGAGGAGAACAATTTGTAAGCTTTGTTACCGGAATTATTCCCACTTTAATTGTTTTGATTACTGCAGTAAATGCGGTAGTGGCACTGATTGGAGAAGAAAGAGTAAACAAGGCTGCCCGCTTATGCAGTAAGAACATTATTCTTCGTTATACACTGCTTCCATTTCTGGCAGTATTTATTCTTGCCAATCCGATGATGTATACGTTAGGAAGATTTCTGGACGAAAAATATAAGCCGGCTTTTTATGATGCTACTGTTTCATTCTGTCATCCCATCACAGGCTTATTTCCCCATGCAAATGCAGGTGAGTATTTTGTATATGGCGGTATTGCCGCAGGCATCACAACCTTAGGTCTGGAACTCGGATCTCTTGCGATCCGCTATTTTCTGGTTGGTCTTATCGTCATTTTGATAAGAGGCATAGTCACCGAGCGTGTGACCGCTATATTTATGAAAAGGGGGGCAAAATAATATGTATAAATCAGTAAAAATAACAAAAGGCAATAGTGGTTTTGGCGGACCGCTGGTTATTCAGCCCACGGAAACAAAAAATAAAATTATGTGTGTTACCGGAGGCGGCATTGACCCGGTTGCGCATAAGATAGCAGAGCTTACAGGCGCTGAAGCGGTAGATGGATTTTCTAAAGGATATTCAGAAGAAGAGGTTGCCTGCGTGGTAATTGACTGCGGCGGCACAGCGCGCTGTGGAGTGTATCCCAAAAAAAGGATTCCCACCATAAACCTGACCCCGGTTGGTGCATCCGGACCTCTGGCCCAATACATAACACCGGACATCTATGTTTCCGACGTCAAAGAAAAAAACATTGTCCTTGCCGCTGCTTCCGAAGCTCCTTTTGAAGCTTCTTCGTCAGCTGTGAAAGCGTCGCAGACAAAAGAAAACCAAAAAGCAGCAGACACTTCCACATCTTCTTCCCCGCAAAAGAAAGAAGGGCTGATTGTCCGTATCGGTAAAGGTGTTGGTTCAGTGGTTGGCAAGTTTTATCAAGCAGGTCGTGATACAATTAATATGGTTATCAAAAATATCTTGCCCTTTATGGCTTTTGTTGCCATGATGATTGGAGTTATCCAGGGTACCGGTCTTGGTGATATCATTGCAAATACCATCGCTCCTGCCGCAGGTTCTTTGCCGGGCTTGCTGATTATTTCTTTTGTTTGTTCTATCCCTATTATCTCTCCGATTGTCGGTCCCGGTGCGGTAATTGCCCAGGTAGTCGGTGTTTTGGTAGGAGAACAAATCGGACGCGGAGCGATTGCACCGTCTCTTGCATTACCGGCACTGTTCGCTATTAATGCACAGGTTGGCGGGGATTTTGTACCAGTTGGTCTTTCCCTTGGAGAAGCAGAACCGGAAACCATTGATGCAGGTGTTCCAGCAGTATTATTTTCCCGTATAATCACAGGTCCATTAGCAGTACTGATTGCATATGTATTCAGCATTGGACTTTATTAACAACATTCTATCATAGCCTGGAGGATACTATGGATTATAAAACAAAAGTTACCGGAATCGGAGATTTAGTAAAAGATTTTATTGAGCAGGGTATGATTATCGTATATAACGATAATGCCCCAAAGGAACTGGCCGAAATGGCGGTCACCCATACAATTGCAAGTATGGACCAAGAGGCAAAAACAGGAGACGTGGTGATCCTCGGCAATAAGGATTATGTGATAACTGCGGTAGGCGATGAAGCAAACCATACCCTCCATAATATTGGGCATTGTACTTTCTGCTTTAGCGGAGCAAGCGAAGTGGAGCTCCCGGGACATATCCAGCTTGAGGGAGAGGGAATGCCTGAAATTAATATTGGAGATCCCTTTGAGATTTATTTTACCTAACAGCAAACCAACAGACATGAGTAGTCATAATGTAAAAAAGGAGATTAAAAATGATTGGATTAAATTACAAGCTTCAGGAACTGGAAAGTGCCGGAAAACCGATTATAACAAGTATTGTTGGTGCCGGTCAGATGGGACGCGGTATGGTAAGTCAGATTGTATCCATGAAAGGAATGCATCCCGCCGTTGTTGTTGATGTCATCTTGGACAATGCGAAAAATGCCTATAATGAAGCCGGTCTTATCGAAGGTAAGGATTACGGAACAGCAAAAACAATAGCGGAAGGCAACAAATTATTGGCTGAGGACAAATTTGTAGTAACTTCCAATAATGAAGTTGCAACAAAATGTGATTTGATCGACTGCGCCGTAGATGCCACAGGTGTTCCGGAAGTAGGGGCAAAGGTTGCTGTAGATGCCATTAATAACAATAAGCATATTTGTATGCTGAATGTAGAGACTGATGTATGCGTTGGACATATCTTATATAAAATGGCACAAAATGCAGGTGTTGTATATACCGGATCCGCCGGTGACGAACCCGGTGCGGTTGTAGAATTATTCGATTTTGCCGATGCCCTTGGATTTGATGTCAGAGTTGTCGGAAAGGGGAAAAATAATAAAATCGACTACAGCTGCAATCCGGACACTGTTGCCGAAGAGGCAAAACGCAGGGGAGCAAGTGCAAAGATGATCTGTGCATTTAAAGACGGTACAAAAACTATGGTAGAAATGACTGCTATGGCAAATGCCACCGGATTTGTACCAGACGTAACCGGAGCACACGGAGCCGCAGGAAAAGTAGCAGACCTTCCTAAAATACTAAGTTTGAAAAGCGAAGGGCTTGGAGGCGTGCTGGACAATTACAAAGTGGTCGAATATATTGACGGAGTCGCGCCCGGTGTATTCATTATCATCGCTACAGACAAACCTGATATCGCCCATGAATTAGGATATGTAAGCATGGGAGATGGACCGAACTATTGTCTGTACAGACCCTATCATCTTTGTAGTCTGGAAACACCTCTTTCTGTGGCAAAGGCCTGCATTGACCATACCCCAACCATTGTCCCAAGAGCAGGTGCGATAGCAGAAACCTGTACAGTAGCAAAGGTTGATTTAAAAGCAGGTGATATGCTTGACGGCATCGGTGGTTTCACAGTTCGCGGAACTTTTATTTCCAAGAAAGATGCCGATGCGGCTAACGCTGTGCCGATGGGGTTGATTAATAAGAATTCAAAAATGATCAGAGATGTAAAAAAAGGCGAATTGATCACATACAAAGATGTTATTCTCGATAATAATACCATCATATCTCAATTACGCAAATTACAGGATGCTCTGTACCTGTAAAAGGAGGAGAAAGTATGATACTTCAGGGAATTGCAGTTTCCAAAGGAGTGGTAACCGGCAGAGCATTTGTTTATGAGCCCTTTAAGCCGGAAATTACAGAACACATCATCAATAAAGAAGATATCCCGGAGAGCATAAAGCGTTATCAGGAAATAACTGCCCTGGCCGGGCAGGAACTGAGCACACTTCGGGATAAGATGAAGGAGATTGACGAGGATAAAGCAGGCATTTTTCAGGCACATCAGGATATATTAAATGATTCGGCCATGGGGGATGAGATCCTGTCACTCATTCAGACAGAATATTATTCTCCCGAATTTGCCATCGAGACTGTATACGAAAAATTCATTCAGATATTAAGCTCCATGGATGATGATATTATTCGTGAACGCTGTGCCGATCTAAAGGATGTAAAAAACCGCATTCTCCGCCTGTGGATGGGAGTAACGTCAAAGGATCTTTCTCAGATCGAAGAACCTGCCGTCGTATTTGCAAAAGACCTGCTGCCGTCCGATACGGCCACATTAAATAAAGAAAAAGTATTGGCCATCGTTACTGAAGTCGGCGGCAACACTTCGCATTCCGCAATCATCGCCCGCAGTTATGAAATCCCTGCACTTTTAGGGATTCCAGGCGTAATGAATGAAATTTCTGAGGGTGATTCTATAATCGTAGACGCACTGGAAGGAAAATTAATCATTAGTCCTTCCCCGAAAGAAGCCGAAGCATATATTAAAAAGCAAAAAGAATATCAGGACTATATGCAGAATCTGAAAGAGTACCAGGGGATAGAGCCTTACACAAAGGATGGTCAGCGTGTCAGTGTTTGCCTGAATATCGGTTCCGTCACTGATGAAGAACTGGCAAGTGCAGTTTTTACAGACGGTGTGGGATTATTCCGTTCTGAATTTTTATTTATGTCCGGCAAGGAGCTTCCCAGCGAAAATCAGCAATTTGAAGTGTATAAAAAAGCCGCCGAAACTTATGGCGACAGGCAGGTAATTTTGCGCACTTTAGATATTGGCGGAGACAAAACATTGGAATGCATGGAGCTTCCTAAGGAAGACAACCCTTTTTTAGGCTGCCGTGCTTTGCGCTTATGCTTTCGGAAAACGGACTTGTTCAAAACACAGCTGCGCGCCGCATTACGCGCCGCCGTATACGGAAATCTGGCCATTATGTTTCCCATGGTAGGAAGCATGGAAGACATAACAAAGGCCAAAGGCTGCCTGCAGGAAGCAAAAGATGAACTAAAGGCGGAGGGTATCCCTTACAATGAGCATATCAAGGTTGGCATCATGATAGAGATACCGGCAATTGCCCTGATGGCAGATATTATTGCAAAAGAGGTGGATTTTGCCAGTATTGGAACAAATGACTTATGCCAATATCTGATGGCTGTAGACAGGCTCAACCCTGATGTGGCCGTATATTACCAAAGTTATCATCCGGCGATGTTTAAATTAATATCCTTTGTATCAGAAGCCTTTCAAAAAGAACGAAAAACCCTTGGCATCTGCGGAGAAATGGGCGGAGATCCAATGGCCGCAATGGTATTTTTAGGATTGGGCATCAAGAAACTAAGCATGGTTGCCCCCAGCATTGCAGGGGTAAAAAAAATGATAACAAAAATAGATATGGTGACGGCAAAAGCAATCGCCGAAAAGGTAATCCACATGTCTACTGCTTTTGAAATCGAGGAATATCTAAAAACAGAATTCGAAAAATTTATGTGAGGTGAGTGTATGTATTCAAAAAAAGTAGTAATTATTAATAAAACAGGGCTTCATGCCAGACCGGCATCGGAATTTGTGGGTGCTGCATCCAAATTTAAATCAGACATAACCGTCAACAAGTTAGATAAAGATGGAAATGTAAGCAAAAGCTGTCCGGCAAAGTCAATTGTGTTTCTATTAACACTGGGGCTTTCAAAAGGTACGCAGATCGAACTTTCTGCAGAAGGTTCCGATGAAGAAGAAGCAGTTGAAACATTAGCCGCCCTGATAGAGTCCGGATTTGGTGATATTTAAAAAAGATGTTTCTTGCCTTTTATTATTATTTAAGATATAATTTTTACAATTAGTAAAGATTATGAGGAAGCAAAATGAAACGAATTGTTGATGATGAACGTGCGATGCTGCGCGCCTGTGATTTATATTACAACCAAAATCTCGGACATCAGGAGATTGCAGACCAAATGAAATTGTCGCGTCCTACCATATCGCGCCTTTTGATAAATGCAAAAGAAAAGGGATTTGTAAAGATCATCCTTGCTGATCTGGATGGCAGGAACCATCTTGAAATAGAGCAGCGATTAGCCCAAAAATATAATCTAAAAGAAGTAATTGTTACAGATTCATTTGAAGATGAAAAACGTCTGCATTCCGAGATAGGCAGCGCTGCCGCACGATTTTTAGAGCGAATACTAAAAAACGGTGATGTTGTTGGGTTGTCCATGGGAAAAACCCTTTCCAATATTGCTCCTTATGTTGCCGCAGATTATTTTCGGGACCTTACATTTGTCCCGATGCTGGGCGGAGTTGATTCTGCCTCTATCAAACTGCACTCAAATTATCTGGCCGAGGCATTGGCTAAAGCTTTTGGCGGAAAAGCTTTAGCACTGCATGCCCCGGCTATGGTATCACGCATTAATGTCAAGACTGAATTGATGAAGGAAGAAAATGTAGGCCGTATTTTATCATTAGTAAACCATCTCAATGTGGCAGTCAGCGGTATTGGCGCTCCTAACATACACTCCACTATTATAGATACCGGCTATTTTAGCGAAGAAGAAATCCGTAATTTCGCATACGATAATATCTGCGGTGATATCTGTATGCAGTTTTTTGATCAAGATGGTCTTCTTTCCAGCTACGAACATAATCAACGGGTAATCGGTATCAATATTGCTTCTTTGCGCAAAATCCCCTGGTCCATCGGAGTCGTGGGCGGTACGAAAAAAGCAAATGCCGTAAAGGGCGCTATTGCCGGAAAATATATCAACGCATTGGTTACCGATTATGACTGTGCCAGGGCACTGCTGTAAACACTCACAGCTGTTCCATTCTCGCATTTATTTCCCCATGCATCGATTAATTTTTCGCCTTTGTAGAAGCAAATGATTTCACAGTGGTTCGCACATTTTTTGCATTCTATCCCCTTGGTCTCAAACTCAAAATCCGTAATATGAAAATCAAATGTCTGGCTTTGTTCTGCATTTTTAGATAATATGGCAACCCCTAATGCCCCCATCACATGCGCATTAGGATCAACATGAATCTCTTGCCCTGTCTCTTCTTCAAAAGCCTTAATCACACCTATATTTTTACTTACACCGCCCTGGAAAACAATGGGAGCTTTTATTTGCTTGCCCTTTCCTACATTATTTAGGTAGTTCGTGACAACAGCCCTGCAAAGACCGGCAACAATATCCTCTTTCTTATGACCGATCTGCGCCTTATGCACTAAATCCGACTCGGCAAACACAGTACATCTTGCGGCAATTTTCGTAGGATTTTGGGACTGCAGGGCCAGCTTCCCTAATTCCTCCACATCCAGCCCCAGCCTCTTAGCCTGAGAGGACAAAAAGGAACCGGTTCCGGCCGCACATAAGGTATTCATTGCATAATCCACAACAATGCCGTCTTCAATAAGTATGATTTTTGAATCCTGCCCTCCAATTTCAAATATCGTACTTACATCCGGATAAATCGATAAAGTACCGACCGCATGGGCAGTAATCTCGTTTTTTACCACATTGGCATCTAACATCGTTCCGATCAATTTTCTGGCTGAACCGGTAGTTCCTACTGATTTTACCGTAATATTCTCCGATTGAATCTGGCGGTACAGTTCCCGTACAATCTTCTTTACTGCTTTTATGGGATTGCCCTCGGTCCATATATACTCTTGTGCCACTATCTGATTCTTTTCATTGATAATAACCCCTTTCGTGGATATTGATCCGATATCTACTCCTAAATATCCGTTATTCATAACGAGTTCCCTTTCTCATCATAATCATGTCATAAAATGCTTCCAGTCTTGTTTTTATGCCGGTTTCAGACGTCTGCGAATCAAAGCTGAAATACAAAATGGGCATTTTATAATCCTTCGTAATATTTTGCAGCATCGGCATCGCATTGACTTCCGGAGTGCAGCCAAAGGGCTTTACATGAATGACCCCATCATACCCTCCTTGAGCCAGTATTTTACTTTTCGCAACACTGTCGGTTCCGTCCGCACCTATATGAAACTTAAGATATTCTCCTGCTTCTCTTAAGACTTTTTTACTCTGTCTGGTTTTTTGAAACAGCAAATACGTTAATGTAATATACCGGCTGACCGCAATTTTATATTTCGCCAGCTCCTTTTCCATAAAAAAGTTACTGAACGGTTCCATCAGGCTGTAAAGTTCACCTACTAATCCGACTCGCAAGCAATCAGTTGGTTTATCAACCTTCAATGCTCCGATTTTTTGTCTGTATTTTTTGTAAACAGTATGCAGCGACTGAAAGCTTTGTACTGTCTGCAGTGCATCCAAAAATTCTTTATGCACTGCTTCAAAGCTTCTCTCCTCCACTTCAAAGCCAATATTTTCCCGAATATAAAATTCTATGTTATCCATATCCTGGATCATCTTACAAACCAACAATACATAATAAACAAACTTATTAAAGGATATGCTGCTTCCCAGATTCCTGCAGGTTCGATACAAAGAAAACACATTTGTATCGCCGCTCAAAATCTGAATAAATTCAAAATCGTATCCCAGATCCTTTAATATCTGCTGTTGGATCTCCCCATAATATCTATATCGGCAGCCACCTCCGGCCTGCACTAAGATGTTAGCCCCGTTGTCGAGCGCTTCGATAAAATTACCCAGATTATATTTAAAAGGAACGCAGACAAAATCAGGACTGTATCTACTCCCTAGATCTAACGTTTTTTTCGTGATCGGCGGAGCCGACTGGATTTTACAGTCATTGAAAATGAATTTCAGCAGACATTCTATCGGCACATGGTAATTGCCTATATGCGGAAAACTTATTATTTTATCCATTGACAACTCTCTTCTTCTTTTTTTCTTTTATAATATCCATGAAGCTTTCAATTCTGGTCTGCAGACCCGCTTCACCAGTAAGTTCATCCAATATGATATGCGATATCGGTATATGCTTAAATCTGCGTAAAATCAGCTCATTTACCAAAGAATCCGGTCCACAGGGAAATGCGGTTATCAGAATAATACCATCCACTTTCTCTTTACAAAGATTCATGGCTCCGACTAATTCTTTATTAAATGTCCAGTTCAGGCTTTTTGAAATGCCTTCTGACTCTTTCCTGCACGAAGTGCTGTCACAGGCATCAGCATAAACAGGCATACCACCTGATTCTTCCACTAGCTTTACGATAGGAAAGCCAATGAGCTTATCATAAATATTATAGGGATGCGTAACCAGCAGAATCTTTAGCTGCTCCTGATTCTCCAATAATTTCAGCTGCTTTTCGGCTTTCTGTTTATCCTGGATCATCTGCGCTCTCTTCCCTTTTTGATAGGCAAAAAAAGACTGCCTGCAGCTTTTTCCCAGCACCTTTCCCATCTGAAGAAATCCTTTTAATTCCGAATTCCCCTTTTCCACATCCACATCATAACAAAGCAGCGGAACATCCTTGAATGTGTTTTTTACTATATCGTACATGGCATTAAACTTGACACATACTTTTTCCTTCCTGCCAAAATTTTCAACTCTGAGCACTAATACATAATCACAGTGGCCTATTAGAGAATAAACATGTCCCATGTACATTTTGGATGAGAGGCAGCATTCATCAATAGAAAAACGGCTGCCATCTGCTAACGTCTGACTGCTGCTTTTCTCACTTACTATCACCCGGCAGCCCAGTTCCTTAAAAAAAATCTCCCACAAATACCGGTATTTGTAATAAAGCAGTGCCCGTGGTAACCCTATTGTCATAATCATCACCTTCCAAATTATGGATTATTTTAAATATAACCATAAAGATAGAATTTCATACATCAAATTGGGGACGGGACACTTCTCATTTGGGACGGGGCGCTTTGAAAAGCGCCCCGTCCCAAATGAGAAGTGTCCCGTCCCCAATTCAAAATACTCAAAAAGTTAGTCTAAGCTGCGGATATCTATGTTGCTGTTGGATGTCTGCAGTGTTATATTCATTTTGTGTTCGGCAGTATCATAATTTTTTGATTTTGCTTTTACAAAATCTTTATTATGTGCCAGATATTCTAAATCCCCGACATTCGCACGAATATTTCCAAGTGAAGTCGCTGCATTGATTCTGCATGGAATCTGACCCACCTGAGGAAGTTCTACAATCAAATCACCGGTAGAGGTATATGCTTCTAAATTATACAACGGATGCTTCTGCTGTGCGGCTCCATAAAAATTACGGAAAATCATACCTGCATTAGAAGTTTTAGCATAGATTTCTCTGATGTCGATACCGTCCAGGTTTACTGATGCATTCGTAGTCAGCAGCTTCGCAAAATCTGCGTCTACTGATTTTAATGAAATCGGCGAAGTGAAGGTTGTTAAGTTGATTTTTGATGCCGTGATATCATAAATCGAGATCGGTGCATTTTTGGTTTCTGCTGATAAATCGGTACTCTTTATCGAATCTAGCTCAATTCCTCCGTTTTTTGTAATAAAATCAGCTTTCTCTGCTTTTACGTTTTTGACTACGATTTCGGAATTTTTGTTATCTACACGCAGTTCCGGAATCTGCCGATCAGGTATCTGGATATACAGTCCCATGGAATGTACGGCATTGTAGTCATAATTCAATTTATAAATACCGTCCTCCTCTTCAAATTCAATCCTTAATTCCTGATCTCTTTTTAACTTGTAACGTGCCTCTACAATAATCGAATTTTCTTTATGTCCAACGATTTCAACACGGTCATTTTTTCCCGTCAATCTAAGTGCCTTTAATTGTTCCACATTATGAATTGTCGTGGAATAAAATTGATTGGGCGGTCCAAAACCAAATGTATTATAGGTCTGCGATCCGACATAACGGGAAATGTTAACGGCCGATTCTACGATATTATTTTTCAAATCATGAATCCAGCTGTAATCAAATTGATGCCCCGATTCTTCTTCTTTGGTATTCTCATCTTTGGAATCCTCTTCCTTGTCATCTACCACTTCGCCCTCTACCTTTTCACAGGCTTTTGCTTCTTCTGTATGTTTTGCCGCTCTTTTCGCTTCCTTTACGTCTCCCTCCTGCAAAAGTTCGATAAGACGGAGTGCTTCTTCGGAAGTAATGTTTCCTTTTTCCAGCATTTCCAATACTTTTAATTTTTCTTGACTCATAATCATTCCTCCTGATATTTCATATAACATTCACGGATTTCTTTACGCTGCCTGCTGTCAAAAAACACCATATAATTTTCCATAATATTGTAATCGAATTTATATTTCCTGGCATATTCGATAATCATATCCTTTTGCTCGTGATTCAAAAAGGGAAGTATATCCTCGATAAATGAAAACTGGTGCTCCTCTAAAAGGTGTTTTAAAATCTCTGTCCGGATGCTTTTTGAGGTAAATGGAATTAAACTTTCCAAATTGCCGTAATCTTGCTTTTCCAATACCTTTTTGATAATCTGTCTTCTTTGTGCGGTATTCGTATAGGGCAGAATATCATCAATAACAATTCCATAATCCTTCATTTCAAATAGCAATTGAAAAACTTGTTCCTTCTGCGTATCATTTAAAAACATAAATACATCAAACGGAATCGTCAGGTCTTTCGCCTGTTTTGCCATCTGGAATTCCTGTAAAATTTTTTGGAACAGCCGGCTGTCTACTATCGTACTAATCTCACCGATGATTTTATGATAGTTTTCTTCTTTATCATATTCATCCTTTCCTGCGGGACTCAGAATATTTTCTATCGTAATATCATAGAGCCTTGCAATCTCCGGCAATAGCGTTACATCCGGTATGGAATCATTACACTCCCATTTTGATACGGCCTGGGGGGATACATTTAGGTGTGTCGCCACTTCAAGCTGCGTCATATTTTTCGATTTTCGTATTGATTTTAAATATTGGCCAATTGTTTGTTCGGGCAAGCAGATGCTCCTCCCTTCGTTTTTCTTTACTTTCAAAGATAAAAGCAATCCATTTATATTCTGGATTGCTTTTATTCTATCAGCTATAAATGATATTGGCAAACAACTGGTAGTTGAGTCCGTCAATAACATATTTTCTTTAAATCTTCCTCCGGTGTGGAAATCGGAGCAATGTTAAAATTCTCTACCAAATAATTCAAAACATTTTCTGAAAGAAATGCCGGTAAGCTTGGTCCAAGGTAGATATTCCTGATACCCAGATGCAGCAGTGTCAATAAGATGCTGACCGCTTTTTGCTCATACCAGGAAAGTACCATGGATAACGGCAGATCATTTACGCCGCATCCGAGAGCTTCTGCCAGTGCAACCGCAACCTGAATCGCCGAATACGCATCATTGCACTGTCCCATATCCAGTATCCTCGGAAAATCTCCGATCTGTCCTAAGTCCAAATCGTTGAAACGGTATTTCCCACATGCCAGTGTCAGAACCAAAGAATCTTTTGGAGTCTGTTTTACAAATTCCGTATAATAGTTTCTTCCGGGCTTTGCTCCGTCGCAGCCGCCCACCAGGAAAAAGTGTTTGATTGCTCCTGCTTTTACAGCGTCTACAATATCTCCCGCTGCCGCCAGTACGCTTTCGTGTCCGAATCCTGTAGTGACCTGTGTTCCACCGTTAATCCCGGTCATCTCTTGGTCTTCCTGATAGCCTCCGAGTTCTAATGCTTTTTCGATTACGGGTGTAAAATCTTTATCTTCTCCAATATGCGCCATTCCCGGATATGTAACTACTTCCGTTGTAAAGATACGGTCCGCATAGTTATCTTTTACCGGCATAATGCAATTGGTGGTAAACAATACCGGTGCCGGAAGATCTATGAATTCTTTCTGCTGGTTTTGCCATGCGGTACCAAAGTTCCCTTTCAAATGAGAATACTTTTTCAGATTCGGATAGGCATGTGCCGACAGCATTTCTCCATGGGTATAGATATTGATCCCTTTGTCCTTCGTCTGTTCCAGCAGCTTCTCTAAATCATATAGATCGTGACCGCTGATTACAATAAGCGGTCCTTT
>Ga0153983_1000289_pt1 | contig 13237 bp, 11 predicted proteins | sample TSGA067MetaG_FD_104693 | JGI IMG/M metagenome (GOLD analysis project Ga0153983, IMG submission 104693) | Attine ant fungus gardens microbial communities from Georgia, USA - TSGA067 MetaG | ecosystem: Host-associated > Fungi > Mycelium > Unclassified | place: USA: Georgia, Alexander Wildlife... | reverse complement strand
TTGATTGTATCGATTGCTCTTTTATTGATACTCAGCGTCAACTGGGAGCCGCATGTACCGGGCAGCATATCCGACTCATGGATTTATTTTGGAGGAATATTAGGTGTGTTTGTCATAACCTTATCCAATCAAGCCGTTGTCAAAATATCTGCTTTTTACATGACGCTGCTGACATTTTTAGGACAGCTGTCCATGAGTATCCTTATAGATATATTTTTAGGTGAATATTTTTCCTTAGTCTCTGTTGCAGGAGGTGCACTTGTATTTTTCGGTCTGGTGCAGAATCTTTATGTTGAGAACAGGGCTTTCTAACTGTGGTCTCTATTTATCTCTTCAAAACATATGATCTCATTTTTTATAACTATATAGATATAGCCTTTTAAATACGAATCCTTTCTAAATTCATCCAATTGCAGATATTCCTGCATTTGTTCTCTTGCCTGCATTTTTACTGCCTCTACTCTTGCATCACTTGCCTGCGCTTTGGGAATATATTTGATCTCTAACAAATAATCATATTTTGATTTCCTGTCTTCTCGTCGTCTGTCAAACAATGCAATATCAATACGTTTCCCTTCCACAGAATACTCTGATTTTACAAGAAATACATTTTGATTGCTAAAACAGGATAACATAATTGATTTTAACCTGGATTCACGAAAGTCTTTATAATCTTTATCGCAGGGATAAAAAATCATCTTCTTCAAAAGGAGCAGAAAAATCAAAGTTACTGATGATGTCCGTCTCTAAGCTTTCATTATTCATATTGGGATCGGCCAATTGATCCGGAATCCCTTTGGTTCGTTGGTATTCATCTATAAAATACAGCACCATATTGCTATTAAACACTTTGTTTTCTGCGCTTTTACAGAACCGATAACCATTATAATTCTCAGCTAGAATCTCCATTGTTTCCTCTATATTGTTGGTATTGACCTCCTGCAAAAGATACTTTGCTTCTTCAGTCGTAAAGCCAACCATCTCATTCAGCTCAGGAAACATTGATATATTCTTGGCGATATTAAATCCACTGGTAAGACTGTCCAGCGTCAGTGAGGTTACGCCTGTAATAAAAATTCTATCTACACAGCCGCTACCCGCATGTGCCTTAAAGACTTCATAAAAGCTCCGGACAAATCCATCCTTACCGGTAACTTTCGTGAATGCTTTTGTATCACTTATCAATCTATATAGTAGCTATTAGCCAATACCGTTTTATGATTTCCAATATACGTATCCTTAAAAAGTGTATCGAATTCATCTGTGTATTTCTTATCATAATAATATTGCAGCGTAGATACAAACAATGATTTTCCGAATCGGCGCGGTCTTAAAAATACAGGGTAGCTTGCATTCAAATTCTCTAATTCTTCTATAAAGTTGGTTTTGTCCACATATACATATTGTTCCTTTTTAATTTTTTTATAATCACTGATCCCATACGGAATTTTCTTTCTGCCCAAGTTTACCACCCACCTATCAAATATTATTTTGGTATCTACTTACCCATTTCAGCATGATTTTATATCTTCAACAATCCGAATATTAAAAAAACTGATTGTTGATAAAAAGCGATAAGCGCAATTTTTTACTATCAAATCCCTGCCATATTCTCTAAAATTATATCAAAACTTGAAAGAAGTGTTAATCATGTCTATCTTTGAAAAATTTGAGGGTGTTGCTTTAAAGCACTTTATCACGGCTAAAGACACGAACGGTGAATTTAGCTACCATCTTGTCCGAATTGCACCGGGAAAGAAAATTGGCCTGCATATCCATGAAACGCAGCTGGAAACACATGAAGTAGTTGCAGGTAACGGTGTTTGCAATACTGAAGGGCTGGAATTGGTTTATGAAGTCGGAAATATAGCGGTGTTGCCCGCAGGTGTTGAACATGAGGTGTGCGCTGGTAATGATGGCTTATATCTTTTTGCAAAGTTCTATCCGGCATTATGTTAATGCCGGATAGATAAATCATTCTACCTGCTCAATCATTCTTTGTGCCTTGCGGACTTTGTTTTGTACTTGAAATTTATGAGGTGTCATACCGATATGCTGCTTAAATATTTTGATATAGTGGTACAAGCTGTAATTTGCTTATTCTGCCAGCAAAGCAAATCCACACTTTCCGAAAGGTACAAAAGCATTTGGGATAACATGCCAAACAATTCATAAGGCTTATAAGTTGTAATCAACTTTTTATTTATGCAGATAGATAACATATCATAGTTATCCGGCAATAACAGTGCGTGAACTTGATATGGAGCGACGACAAAAAAGCTGCGGGAAGCGTAAAGCGAATCATGTCCGTTGCATTTCAAAGTAATTTCACCACGCACCACTAATCCAACAGTATAAACGGAAATATGATTGTGTTCGCTGTATGTAAATAGTTTATTTTTTAGGTGGATTATTTCCAACTGTTCGGAATGATAATAGACTGCATTATCCACTCGCTCACCCCCTTTGGCTAATTATACCACACTGTTTTCCTCTCTTTTATTTATCAAACTGCTCACTATGTCCAAAAAACTCTAACTAAGTGCAGCGTCTTTCTTGCGCGCTTTACCCGTAATATGCTCTATGCTGATTTCAAAGACAGAGGTTTTGTCAAATAATTTGTCAATATAGCGCAAACCCGATTCTATATAGTCACCGGAATATTTTTCGATTAGTTTGATTAATGCCGCTTTTTTGACTTCGCCCTCAACTTCTTCTGCTATTCCAAAAGCAATAACACTTTCATATATCGTTGCGAATTTCTCTGGTAATGGTTCCGTATAACCCACCACTGTTAAGCACACTTCCGGGTTGGTTCTGATATTTTCAACTTTACTGCCGGTATTAGCAGCACAATGAAAATAGATTTTTTCATTCATTATGACATAGCTTATGGGAACTCCATACGGATAACCATTGACCCCTATGGATGACATAATTCCATATTCGGCATTTGCTAATATTACGTCAATATCATTTTGGGGAATCTCTCTATCGCTTCTGCGCATTTTAGGAAACATTTCTATCACTCCATTTCTTCTTTAATTATGCACTTAGATAATCCAATCTGTCCACTATTATATCTGACAAACAAACTATATTCAAGGTAAACAGAACAGAGGGAAAACAATGATTACAGGAGATCTGCTTGGCATAGCTGCTCTCTACCCTTGAGCTGTGTTTAGCGTACAGTATAAAAGCCCACAAGCGGTTTCTCCTCTTGTGGGCAGAGCTTTATGACGGAGAGTTAGGGATTTGAACCCTAGGCACCCGTAAAGGTGCACTGGTTTTCGAGACCAGCTCCTTAAGCCACTCGGACAACTCTCCAAATTTTCCGATTCCATATAGTAGTATAAAGCTTGTTTTCAATCACGTCAATATTTTTTAAGAAGAAAGCTTCTTAAAAATGAAAAGGAATACTTTAGATAAAGATTTACTGCCCTCGGCCAATGACTTTATGGGTGTGATACTTACTATCTCCAGGCTTATAGAGACTCTAAAGAAGTCCTATAGCCCGGATTTAGCAGCTATACCAGAGAAGAAACGGAGCATTTTCTCAATATACTTTTAAAAGCCATTCCCATTGTAGGAATCAGGGGTATCAATTAAACGATACCAATAGCCAAATTGATCCATTCTTGAATGTACATCTTGGCTTTGCAGAGAATTAGAACCTTTAAAATTAGGAAATCCGAACGTCTGAGCCATGAATTTTTCCTGTTGGTCATAAGTGCCCGGAACTCCTAATATGTAGCGATCCGTATCCCGTTCTTTCCCCAACAGCAAATGACGGTAATTATAATATCCGTGTAAAAGAAATTTGTTATTTGCAAAAACATGATCTTTTTTATTCAGCATTCTTAACTCACTCGGAGTTATCTTTCTGCATTCTGTAATATCTCCATCTGAAAATGGTTCAAATACATCTGTTTGTTGCTTCACTTCTTTCGAATCAATGTCCGTATTTTGTGTTGTTTCAGATGAATATCGATTCATTTCTGTCTCCGGCTGCATGATCGGTCTTCTACCCAGATTTGTATAGGGTCGGTTTGTGGTATTATTTCTAAAACTTCTGGCCGGCTGCCTCCATAGATCATTTCCCTCCGGTTCCTGCATATTTTCTGTCGGCCGATCTTCTGGTCGGGGCATCTGTGGCTGGGGCATCTCTGGACGGGGTCTCTCCGGCTGCGGCATTCCTGGTCGGGATCTCTCCGGCTGCGGCATCCCTGGCTGGGATCTCTCCGGCTGCGGCATCCCTGGCTGGGATCTTTCCGGCTGCGGCATCCCTGGTTGGGGAGTTTCAGGCCGTTCTTCTGGCTGCGGCACCTCCGATTGCAATATCTCTGGCTCCGCTATATCTTCTAGTCCATCTGTGAATATTCTATCACTGCTATCTGTAGCATCGGAATCTCTAACCGCTTCTGTAGTAAGCTGCTCTTTTGTTTTCTCATCCTCGGGAAAAGAGATTTTTTTAAGAATGATTGGCTGATCGTCCCATTGTGTTCCATACATATTGCTATCTTCGGATAAAAGGATGATTCCTCCCAGATCCGATAATGAATATTCCGAATTTCCAATCGCTTGTTCCGGAGTCTGTACCTGATATTCTATTTTATCTCCCGCTAAATTACAGCCTCCAAGATAGATTGCTTTACATTCACCATCCTCACGAACAAAGCCATATATTTTGCACGGTGTTCCGGTTGTTTTACACATACCTCTTAAATGAAAACTCATCTTACAAAGATCATCTTTTGCTTCTACCCGTATAAATCCTCGATTATTTCCTTTTTGTTCTTCGTTATATTCATATACATAAGCTACAAAACGTTTGTATGCTGCCACGCCACTCCTCCATATTGAGACTTATTCCATAATATATATGTGATGTCTCAAAAATATAGAACCCTTTCCCCAAAATGTAAATCATATATTTTACCAAATGTTTTATTGACAATTCGCCCGTTTATTTATATAATACTAATTGTTTGATACTTACGAAGCGTGGCTCAGTTTGGTAGAGCGCTGCGTTCGGGACGCAGAGGCCGCAAGTTCGAATCTTGTCGCTTCGATTAAGGAAACACTGATAGATACTGGTTCTTAACACTTTGAGCCGGTATTTATTTCTTTATATTTGATTCCGTTCTAACACTTTTCTAACACCTTAGTCTCTACAGATTTAAACTTTTCGCTTATACCATTCGCTATTTTCTGCTTCTTTGACTCCTCTACCTTCGCATAGATCTGCAGCGTCGTTTCTATATCTGTATGTCCTACCCACATCAAATCTGGCAGCGTATTGGCTGACTGGATTTGATCGGTAGTATTCGATAGGGTAAATCCTTATATTCGATATTCCCCGCATATCTTTCTAATAGGGCGGTGTGTTATTTTTGTCTATAGACATATAAAACCATGCTCCAAAAATAAAGTAAAATATTATTTTAGCAATTACTTGAAAACCGCTTAGATATTGAGGATTCTCTATATCCAGTTCATTTTGAAACTGACTGAAAAAATATACCTTATATCCCCTAACCCGGATAAACCGGAAAAGTTTTAATATAAATGGTATATTCATGTTGAGGAACCATCATAAAATCCTGCTTAGAAGCTTTATAACAACAGAATAATTTTTACAGTTTAAGAAAGGCCTCCCGTTTAAAAAGGAAGCCTTTCTTATATATTCATTATCTAATTTTCAAATCGTTCCATCGCTGTTTATTTAGTCATTACCTATTCCGACAACTTTCCACGGTGAGTCTTCTTCTTTTTTGGGAGACAAGGAAAATTCCAGCCAAACATCAAATATTTTTCTTTACTTCTTACTTTTTTTTCTTATCCGATGCCGGTTCACCCCTGCACTGACACCCACGATACCTGCTATCGCCGTAACGCCTAAAGCCAAAGGAAAATTTGATTGATCCCCTGTTTTAGGATTACTCGCAGAGATCGTACTTTCACTTTTATCATCAATCTTCCCTTCCGTCAGTGGTTCATCATGCATCACAATCTGTTCCACTTCAAGGGAATCACTGATAGCAAATGTAATCGATTCCGCTATCGCATACCCGTCCGGAGCAGTTATCTCCGTAAGGGTATACGTACCGGCTGCAAGCCCTGTAATCACATGCGCTTCATCCGTGGATACCCATTCTTCCACCATGTCACCATTGTCATTTTTGAGTTCTAATTCAGCGCCCGGAAGCTCCTTATTATTTGTAATATCATCCTTCGTGATTTCCAACTGATTCGGAACATTGGAAACCTTTAAAGTATAACTGCTTTCTCCGTCGATCAAACCGTTCTCATTCACATATACCTCGTACAATTCACCACTTAGATTATAGCCGTCAATGGTTTTGCTTTCATAAATATAATACGCAGTACCATGCATCAAATCAGAGATATCAATCTGACCAGTTTCATCAGTCACATATTCATTACCTAATTCATTAAGATTTGTAATTTCCAATGTCTTTTCTAATTCTGTCCGCAATTCCCTTTGCGCCTGGATAAATCCTGCTTCCTGTTCAGTTCTCAAATTCTCCAATTCTTTTCCCTGATTTTTAAGCAGAGCTTCTTTCTCTATCTCCTGCTCATTTACAAGTTCCGCTAACGATTCGGCGATCTGAACCGCCTTTTCTTTCTCAATATCTTTAGAAGAATATACACGGAAGGTAACTCCTTCCAGCAGAATTTTTTCATCCAGAGAATCCACTTTCAGGATATTCAGGTTTGTCTTTTCATTTTCCACCTTCAAATCAGCAATGACCGTGGTGACTTCTGAATCATACGCCAATGTTACTTCGTGCACCGTATCATCTAACGCATAATATTCCCCGGCAGTCGTTTCTGCAATAGAATAGCTGCCCAAATATAGTTCCTCCGATGCGGCAATTCCAGTTTCATCGGTGGTAAGCGTGCCTACAACTGCATCCTTTTCATAGCGTAGGGTTCCATCATTGGTATAAATATCCTCTTTTGCAATAATGTCAAAGGTAAACCCTTCACCAACAGTTTTGCCGGTCTCTTCATCCACCTTTGTAATTCGGATTTGCCCCATCTGTACATCATCCGCAAATTCAACTACCTGCGGATCATCCCAGTCATGGTTTTCTGAAATCGTAAACTCTAAATCATTTACAATTTCCCCGGCTTCGTTTTTACAGCCGGGAAGATATCCTTCCGGAGCAGATGTTTCTACAATTCGATATGTACCGGCATCCAGTTTTTCCGGAATAACAAAAGAACCTGTTTCATCCGTGGTAAGTTCCACCTGTTTTACTTCTTTCGGGTAATGGCTAACGACAAATTCAACATCTGTCCACTCCCCATTTACCTGCTCCTGAATTTTAAATGTGGATTCATAATCCGCAATCACGGCAAAAGTATCGAACGCAATCTTTTTAACTTCCACCGCTCCGTAGATTCCATTGTTCTCAATGATGTATTTTGCATTCTGACCGTCTTCGGAAATCGTAACCGTAAAGTCCTTGAGCCCCTTATATCCCTCCGGCACTGTGCCAGGATTTTCAGAAACGGTATACGTATCATACACCAACGCACCTGTACCGCTGCCGTCATAAGTAGAAGCATACCCATCTTCATCCGTGGTAATTCTTGCAGCTTCTTTGCCAGTTGTGTTACTCGTAATAATAAATTCAATACCAGACACCGTATTTTTAATATCTGTATCTTCCCTTGCGGAATCTTCCAGATACTTTGCAATGGTAACATCCCCACGGATAACCTGCTCCTTACTTGTAGCAGCCGCAACCAATGGATTACCCCCATTACCCGGCAGCGTGACCTTATAAATCCTTTCATCAAGCAAATAACCTTCCGAAGGTACAGTTTCCTGAATGATATAAGTTCCAAAAGGAAGATCCTTCAAGGTTCCATAACCTTCCTTATCGGTCTTAATCGTTTCCACAGTAGTTCCGCTTGCATTTTTTACGACATATTCTGCTCCTTTTAAAGAAGCAGTTCCCTGAGTTTTTGCTTCGTTTGTTTCTGAATCCACTTTATAAAGCTCAATATCACCGATCGCAGTCCATGTAACGGATAACGAAATGGCAGTAGCTGAACCGTATGAATAACGACCTGTTCCCTGTGCCTGATACCCTTCACCCGTTCCAATAATTAACGTTCTCCATTCCCCTGCTATTGATCCCGAAAGCTCTCCAGTGTTCCACTCAACATCCTGCGTAACCGCTAAATCAAGAGGTGCCGTCAAATAAAACTGATCACCTCCATTAATGATTGCATCACCAGTGTTAGTTGTCCCCTGTGTCACATTATGGAGCGTAACTCCATTCTGTAAAGGAATGGTAACGGTGTTCTTCCTACTTGCTTCAAACGTAATAGTTTTGGTTTTCTGAATACCCGTATCCTTATCATGCGATGCTTTCACGTTATCCTCGGAGAATGAAAGCGCAACCGACGGAACCTCTTGTGCAGTTGCGTAATTTACAAAAGCCACCATTGCATCATATCCAGCCTGATTAATACCGGATAATGCTTCCGTCCAAATGGAATCTCCCGAACCGCCGGCATAGTAAAAATAATAGTAAGAAGCAGCCACATGGGTCAATACATACTTTGCTTGATCCTCCGACACTTCAGCTGCAGAATAATCCTGTTTATCCAGCCATTCGGATTGTCCGGGTCCTCCATAACCATAATACAATACTTTTTGTATCTCTTCACTGTCATGAATTACCTTATATACATAATCACCGGTTACCGTGGAACCTTCTGCCGGCTCCAGACAGTATGCCGGGTATGTTACTCCGTCAATCGTCGCCGCATAATAATGGGTAGAATAATATCCCCATGCAGACGGATAATAAACAGCTTCTCCTTTTGTGACCGTAACAGTTCCACTTGAAGCGGTTCGTGCCGCAGCACTCGTGACTTCTTCAATCACATCTGCTTTCGCGGCTATCATTAATGCGATTTCACCGGATCCAATCTCTTCCTGCAACTCTTCACCCTCATAAACTATATCCAGTTCCGTTTCCGCATCAATAATCAATGCATCCAATTCCTCTTTGGCAGTTTCCTTCGATGCTTCTGCTTCTTTTTCTGCCTCTGTATTCTCTGCAAATAAAACTTCTGCACAAACATTACTATCCGGCATCAAAAAAGCATACGAAGAATCGTTTACCTCGTAAACTACTTCTTTTCCATCCGCACTCAAAACAGAAATATTCTCAAGCAAATATCCTTCTTTTTCCATAATCGAAAACGTTACTTCTTCCCCCGTTCGATAAGACAAGGTAACGCTTTCTTCATCCATCGCTACTACTTTAGTTTCATCATACTGAAGAACATCCTGTTCGGACAGTTTAAAAACCACCTGATAAGCGAATTCTTTCTCCCCTTCTGCAAATACATAACCCATGTTGCCGACGCAAACCGACAAAACCATAAACAGTGCAAGACACAAAGACACTCTTTTTTTTATACCATTTCTTCCTTTCATAAATTCCTCCTGTAAATTTTATTAAAAAGCAATATTATCCATAAATCTATATCACAGGCATAGACATCACTCCTTTCCTTTGTTCCTATCTAATTCCTGCCCCATAAATTTTTTTACACAAAAAAGACAAACAATACCACGCTTAAAATTTAACGCTGCTGACATCAATGTAGCGTTGCCCGTTCGAGGTGTTGCAACCCTTTATTCAGTTGGAATAAATTTCTTTGGAAATCTGTGTGAATACACTTGAAAAGACTTATGAAAAAACCATAAGAATACAAAGATGTATAAAAACAATATTTGGCGGCATGAATTTACTGTAGGAATTAGGGTGGTAGATACTACCTAAGAGGTATTAATCATATAACAGATTTGACTTTACCTCTCTACTATACTTCTTAAAAGATTTTTTTGCAAGAACTTTTTGCTTATATCCGCAACTCAAATGCAAATCCAAGGAGTGTTTCTTTTTATATTAGAAAGATCCCCGGGATGCTCCGGGGATCTTTCTAAGGGATTTTGAAGATAAAAACATTCATTGCCAGATAAATAATGCATCTATGCAGAAAGCAGCCTAATATTAGATACTTTATATCAAAAGGGGACGTGAAGGATTAGGTTTATATGTCTTTTTTGCTTTAATATTACACTAATTTTATTTACTATTAAGGATCTTAGTGCCCCCTCATCAGAAGGGGCTATATGAGCAACAAAAACATACGGATAAAAAGCTCTCACTGCAAGATGTTATCCTTTCAATTTTTCTTTTGTATAGCACAGTATATGCACAAAAGAAAGATACGTTACAAAGTGCAGAGCATTTATGGGTAAGACCATATACAACAGCAATATCGCAGCATCCTTTCTATAGACTTAACTGCAATATATTGATTTGCAATTGCATCTTTGTGGATTGTTTAGATTACCTGCTATTTGGCATACACTATAGTGAAAAGGAGTGTGTCCATGATGAAAAGCGAAAAACGGCAACAACAATACAGAGAACTGGGATTGACCATAGCTTACTACCGTAAGTTAAAAGGAATTACACAAATGAAACTAGCCGAGGCTGTCGATTTAAGCCGTACACATATCAGCAATATAGAAGCTCCAAAAGTTCCGACTTCTGTTTCTCTGGATAAATTATTTGATATCGCTGATGTTCTTGAAGTATCAATAAAAGATTTATTCGACTTTCGACAATAATAAGAACTGATGCCTGGGTGATAAGCCCAAAAATCAGTTCTTATACGATACATATTGTATCTTTAAATATTTCCCTCCGACTCTTCTGCCATTGCTTGTTCGTATTTTTCCAGTATGATATTTTGAATTCTTTCTCTTGTACTGGAATTAATAGGATGTGCGATGTCACGATATTCACCATCCGTTGCTTTTCTGCTTGGCATCGCAATAAACAAGCCTTTTTCCCCCTCAATTACCTTGATGTCATGTACTACAAACTCTTCATCAATTGTAATAGAGACTACTGCCTTCATTTTTCCTTCTTTTGCCACTTTCCTTACTCTTACATCTGTGATATTCATACTATCAGTCCTCTCCTATCCGCTCTCTGCCTGTTGTTACATTACATATCGTGCATGTTTTTCTACTACAATTTTGATACCATCCTCCCCACAATAATAAGAGTTCGCCGGAATGGTGTCCCGGCTTTCCACAATGCAGTTTTCAATATGTGTATTATCACCCAGATATACATCATTTAATATAATAGAATTTTTAATCACACAATTACTTCCCACAAATACTTTTTTAAACAGAACGGAATTTTCAACCTGCCCATTAACAATACATCCACTGGAAATTAAACTGTTTTTCACCTGCGTACCCGGATTATACTTTGCCGGAGGCAAATCATCAACCTTTGACTGCACTTCCGGATACTGACGGAAGAAATAATCTCTTACATCAGGCTTAAGGAAATCCATATTTGCTTTATAATAAGACTCTACCGTCGAAATATTGCTCCAATAGGTATTTAGCTTATAACCATAAATCCGTTTGAGATTTTTGTACCGAATCAGAATATCCTTTACAAAATCATGCCTGTCCTCTTCGGCAGATTTTTCAATTAATTCAATCAATTGTCTTCTTCGAATCACATAAATACCGGTTGATATGGTATTCGACTGTGACACCATAGGCTTTTCTTCAAACTCTTCAATGCGGAAATCTTCGTTCATTTTCAGTACCCCAAACCGACTGGTATCTTCCTCTTTCGCCTCTGCGCAGACTACGGTAACATCTGCACGTTTTGCGATATGAAATTCCAGCACCTTATTAAAATCTAATTTGTAAATCCCATCTCCTGAGGCAATCACCACATAAGGTTCATGGCTGCTTTTTAAAAAATTAAGGTTCTGATAAATAGCATCTGCGGTTCCCCGATACCACCAGCTGTTTTCAGAGGTAATCGTAGGGGTAAAGGTATACAGCCCTCCCTGTTTTCTGCCGAAATCCCACCACTTTGATGAACTGAGATGTTCATTTAAGGATCTCGTATTATATTGTGTCAGGACGGCCACATTCTTGATATGAGAATTAGACATACTGCTTAAAGCAAAGTCAATACTGCGATAGCTTCCTGCGATGGGCATAGCCGCAATCGCTCTTTTCTCCGACAACTCTCTCATCTTATTGCTATTGCCGCCTGCAAGAATAATTCCTATTGCCCTCATATTTCCTCACCTTCCTTTATTAATGTTTCTCCGCTTTGAAGTATGCCATTTGGATAATCTCCCGGAACCGTCTCTCCTGCGATTGCCGTATTCTTACCTATTCTGACATTAGAAGGTATTACTGCACTTTCCCCAACGGTTACAAGACCAAAGGAATATACATGGGGCTTTTCTTTATTAGGAGTTTCTTCACCTATTCCTAACTCCGTATGATCTCCGATAGTTACAAATGCTGCAACAATTGATTTGTAAATCTTTGCATCCTCTCCAATCACTGCCTGTCTCATAATGATAGAATCACGAATCACTGCTCCCTTGGCAACATAGACCCCCGTTCCAATAACTGAATTGTATACCTCTCCGTATATTTCGCAGCCTTCACTAATAATGCTGCGATCCACTACTGCCTCACTTGAAATATATTGAGGAGGTATAATATCTTCTTTCGTATAAATTCTCCAATACTCCTCATACAAATTGAATTCAGGAATAATATCTATTAATTCCATATTTGCTTCCCAATAAGAGCCTAAAGTACCTACATCTTTCCAATAACCATTGTATTCATAGGCAAATAACCGCTGCTCCTTTTCGTGGCAATAAGGGAGTACATGTTTTCCAAAATCACAATTGCTTTGATCCTTCTTAGCCAGCAGTGCTTCTTTTAGCACCGGCCAGCTAAAGATGTAGATACCCATTGATGCCAGATTGCTGCTTGGATTTTCTGGTTTTTCCTCAAATTCATTAATGCGTCCGGTTTCATCCGCCACTACAATTCCAAAGCGGTTAGCTTCATCAAGAGGCACCGGCATAGTAGCCAGCGTAACATCCGCTTTATTGGCTTTATGGTAATCCAGCATAATTTCATAATCCATTTTATATATGTGGTCTCCGGACAATATCAATACATAATCAGGATTGTAGGTTTCCATATACTCCAGATTCTGAAAAACCGCATTAGCCGTTCCTGTATACCACTCACTATTTCCACTTTTTTCATATGGTGGCAGAACCGTAACCCCTCCGACATTTTTATCCAGATCCCACG
>Ga0153983_1000285_pt1 | contig 13286 bp, 12 predicted proteins | sample TSGA067MetaG_FD_104693 | JGI IMG/M metagenome (GOLD analysis project Ga0153983, IMG submission 104693) | Attine ant fungus gardens microbial communities from Georgia, USA - TSGA067 MetaG | ecosystem: Host-associated > Fungi > Mycelium > Unclassified | place: USA: Georgia, Alexander Wildlife... | reverse complement strand
TTGCGTATGAATTGGTTCATCACTCTCATAGTCAGATAAGTGGTATACCTCTGTTTTTCCAGTAATTACTAACGATTTTGCACGTTTCAGTGGATTCTTCTGCACTGGACAGTCGAAGGAAACCTTATATGCTGATTCCTCAGTATTATTGACAATACCCTGAAGCCATTTCAAATACCACTGCTCAGTTTCACCTTCCACACTAAAATAATACTTTTTCGTTGATTTTCTTTTTGCCATAGTCATACCTCGCCCTGACCTGCAATAAGTTCTTCAAAGATTTGCGTGAAATCAATATCCTTGATTGCACCATATTGGCTGACGAAGTAATTCTTCATATAATCTTCGTGCTTTCGTACACCCTTTTCTCCCGTAGTTCCAAAATCGGATAATGCATACAGTGTGCTGTAATGACTATCATCATCACGCTCCACAAACTTGATTTCATCTCTCCTAAAGAGGTTAGAATTCAGGAAAATCGGATTATGCGTATTGAAGACCAACTGTGCGTGATGGATGTTAATATCATCATTATGAAAAATATTGATAATGTTCATAAGTGCCATTGGATGAATAGACGCATCAAACTCATCAACTACCAGTGTCCCTCCAATTTGAATGGAACGGATAACTAAAGGGAACAGATTGATAAAGCGGATTGTTCCGTATGATTCAAAGAGTTCAGCTGCCATAGCCGCTCTTTTTTTATCCTTATACTCCTCAAAAATCGAGCATAATTTTGCTTCTGAATCATCGTCACTGACTACATATCCAACAGCATTGGAATTGATACCAAATAACTTTGCGGCTTTATCAGTTGTTTTCTCAACATAAACAGCTTTCTTTTGTGGGTCTGCGAACCTTTTCATAAGCTGCATGGAATCAGCACGATAAATAACCATAAACTTACTCGCAAACCAATCCGACAGTAATTTGACAAAGGACTGTGAGAAAACAAGTTTGAAGCCATTTGTCAAAAACAATTCTTCCTTATTTAGACTGTTCTTAGCAATCTCCATCACTCCTTCTGTATTCTGCCCTATCGAATCGGATAGATATCCCTTAATGACTTTCAAGTTTCCAAAGTTTAAATCCTCAATCCGGCGAAATACCATATCCCCGTTAACAACTAACTCTTCAGATATGATTTTTCTCTCATACCCATCATCAAGAAATCTTCCCAAATCAATGCAGATACCATATTGAATACGGAGCCCATTCTCCCAAAAATCAACCGAAAACTCCACAGGCTGCGGAACAGTTAATTTATTGTTCGGAATAAGTTCTAACGCAGAGGATGCAGGATTAGGAGATGCCTTTTCTTCCGAATTTTTGATATTACCTCTTAGAACAATGGCACGAAACACATCCATAGCACCTATAATATTTGTCTTACCCGCTGCATTCGGACCATAAATCACTGACGAACATAGTCCCTTGATTGTTTTTCCTCTTACTTTTTTCTTTAATAAACTATAATCAAGACCCGATTGTTTTGGAGCAGCAATCATAGAAAAGCTCGTTTCTTCTACAAACGACTTGTAATTTCTCGTTTTAAATTCAAGCAGCATATCGAAAACCTCCATTCTGCATTTCTATTTCAAAATGATACTATAATTATATGCTTATTCTGCCCAACTGTCTATATAATTATTATTATTTTGCAAATTTATTGCAAAATCATTGCTTTTATTTTGATTAGATATTTCATCGGAGAATTCAGAAAAAGCCTCTGAATTTCTGCTGGCATATACTAGTGCAACCCACATTAGTCCTTCCAGTTCCACCATTTTAATTTCTCTGGTTCCGGATTCTGAGTAGAAGCGAAATACACCGCACAGCGGTATACATAGAGCTGACATCTGTCGATACGACAGCCTCTTATCAGGCATTCTCTTTCCTACATCTCCTCAGGATTGGCATCTTTTAATGACTCTATTGCAGTATATCCAAGCATAATTAAATCTTTTTCAGTCTCTTTCCCAACTCCGGGAATTTTTCGCAGTTCACTCATTATTTCATTAACCTTCTCTCTTAATATTATTAAATCAGATAATAAATACGTCACATATAATAAACAAGGAATTATGATCGTGAACAGAGCAGACAATCCGATTATTTTATCCCCATATCCTATCGAATTTATTTTTTTCATAATAATCGCCGCCCTTTCCACATTTTTAAACAGTAATCTTTTTTGATAATTATTATTTACATATTAAAGCATACATACAAGAATCATAAATCTTTTCATAATGCCCTCAAGAGTAAATCCTGCTTTTTCAAGCACCTGCCTTGAACCAATATTATAGGCATATGGTTTCGCATAAATGCGCACAATATCAAAACATTCAAAAGCTTCTTTACAAATCTGTTTTACGGCCCCGCTCATAATTCCCTGCCCCCAATAATCTTCCGAAAGCCAATAACCAAGCTCCGCACTTTTGCGATAGACATCATTTTGAACAAAAACGCCAATACTTCCCACTGCTTCTCCTGCCACTTCAATAGCTCTTGTCAGCTGATTGTTATTATCCTTTTCAATGCAATCGTTCACATACTGCTTTGCATCTACATAGGTATAGGGATATGGAACGCCATCCGTTAAATTATCTGTAATCTTTTGATTATTAACATGTTTTACCACATCATTTATATATGCTCTATTCCATTTTACCAGTTTAAAATCCATAATCACTATCAATCCTTTATTTTTACAAGATAAGCCGTATATTCTTTATCCAAATGATATCCTAGCTTCTCAGCCAGTGCAACTGACCGCATGTCATGGGCATCCCAGCTTGGGTATAATCCCCGACTCAAACACTCTAATATCAATTTCGCTCCGCAAGCTAATGCTAATCCTTTTCTTCTATGGGCTGGCCGCGTATCAATTTCAATTTCTATTCCTTTATCATATACCGTGTAGGAGGAAGCTCCTGCTGCCGGAATTCCGTTATGTAATGCCACCACACCCAGTCCATTTCTTTGATATTCATCATATGCTGCAAATACGGAACACAAATCTCTTGACCAATCTTCTGCCATGATTTGATTGTAAATTTCCTCGTCTATCATACGCAGATTATATCCCTGCGGTAATGCATCTATATAAGACTGTAATTTCTCTTTATCAAACACACCCGGCTCTTTCTTAATTGCATATCTTTTTATCTTCTCCGAATCAGTATTCCAAACCTGTTCAATCAATCTACTCCAATCTTCATTTTGAGGTATCATGAGTATCTCTTTTGATGTAAAATCAATTGGTATATGATGAACTAAATTTCTATCAGGAACTCCTGCAAAAAAATAAAAATCGCCCACATCTATCTTCGCCGCAGAAGGACTTATACTATCTGATACATAGGCTTTTCCCATATAACCCTGCAGGCAGGAGCATATCATTGTTTCATTCCAACCACAAAACAATGAAGCAATACGGGGCAGCTCTTTCAAAGATAATTGATGAATATTCTCATTTTGTTCCGGCATATTTATTTTCAAGTTCCTTCCTTGCTTTTTTCGTATACTTATTTACAAATTCGGTTTTTGCCTGTGTATAAGCATCCCTATTATATTCATATTGCTTTTTCAAGGTCTTTTTCAATTCTGCGTATTGTTCGGCCACATCCGAATGAGCAATCAAATAATCTCTAAAATAGAGTTCATTTGGGTCACCTAAATAGCGCACGTGCAAGTGAAACACCCTATCGGCAAATCCGGCTTCTGTGTAACCTTTGTTGAAAGCGATAGCTAATTCCGGCTCATAGCATTCTGACATACAGATAAATCCGGACGTTGCTATTTTTTCTTTCAAATCTATCATATCACAATCCGCTGAAATTTCCATCAATATATCTACCGTAGGTTTTGCAAGCAGATTTGGCACTGCTGTACTTCCAATATGACTGATACGCCGGATATTATTTTCGCCAACAACATTTATCAGATCAACTTTCTCTTCTTTATACCAACTGGCGTATTCAGGATTGTACTCTTTTAAAACAATCGGAAATAGCTGCCATAATTCCTCTAGAGTCATTTCTGATAGTTTTCTAATCATTCTCTTTTCAAAAAAGAGATTTAGTACATTTTCTGTAATGCTTACTTCATCATCGTGTATGCTTATTCCATAACTATCTAATATCTCTTTAGAATGTTTTTTTAATAATTCTTTATACTGATTTGCATTTTTTCTTGGAAATCTTATTTGCGTATGATGTGATTTTTTCAGTATAAATCCGACTTTTTCTGCCATGTGGACAAATTCTTTTTCGGCATAAAATTTAATGTGTCCGTCTGGTTTTATTTGCATAAATTCATCCACAAAATGAGATTTGTCATCTAAATTTGGAGTTGGGTCTGAAATAAATAATATCCCTCCATTTTTTAGAACTCTTGCCATTTCACTAAATGTATTTTGAATCGCCGGAAAATGGTGCAAGGCATAGCGGCTTACAATAATATCAAAATATTCATCTTCAAAGGGAAACTCCAACCCGTTATATGATATGAAATGGCAATTTGTTAATTCTTCCGCAGCTGCTTTTGATTGATTTACTGCAAGCGTATGTTCCACTATATCCAGTCCATAGATTTGACTGTTCATATTATATCTTGCCAAGGGAAATGCCAAATATCCCGTTCCTGTTCCTAGGTCTAATATCCGTTTGGCTTCATCGGTTTTAAGATTCTTCAAAATCATTTGTAAATGTCTGTCATCCTGTGTTTGTCTATTATAAAATCCCCCTTTAATAAAACTCTGTTCAAATTCTTTGCGAGTAATATCAATACTGTTTTCGATATTTATCACAATCTCCCTCTTTTCCGATACTCCATGGGACTTATTTTATAACTGTTTTTAAAGGCATCTACAAATCGCCTTACATCGTTATATCCCACTTTCTCTGCAATCTCGTAAGTTTTCATATCTGTTTTTAAAACCAGTTTTATGGCCTCTTCCATACGGATTTTGGTTACATAAGTCTTATAATTTTCCCCAGTCTCTTTTTTAAACAGGCTGCTAAAATAGCTTTGGCTTATGCAGGCTACACCTGCCAGTTCTTTCAGAGAAAGGTCCTTATGAAAATTTTCTATGATATACCGCTTTACCCTCATAATATCCGCACTCGTTTTATTTGTAGATTGGTTGAAAATCTCTTTGATTAACTGTTCATAATATGATATCAGCCAATTACAAAGCTGACGGTACGTATCCATATAACGAATTTCTTCCTGAACCTCATTTTGCTTTATGTAAAAATCACCTTCCACAAGATTGACGACAAAGAGTTTTTCCAACAATGCACCAGTGAAAATAAGGACTCTGTTGACTGTCGCATAACGATTACCGTAATGGATATTTTCGATAGCCTTTAAAGCCCGTTCAATACTTTGAATTGCCTCAGTATCCCTGGCGGCAATTTTTTGAAAAGACTCCTCTAACAGATGATTGAAGTCATCGAATGATACTCTATAATCCCGATTGACTTTCTGAAAATCAATCACCTCTTTTTCTTCAAAATAATAAAGCTCACAGGCAAATTTTGAAGATTTATGTGAGTTTTTCCAGAATCCAATTGTATCCACAGGTTCACCAATGCCTATGCAGAGCCTGACATTCATCTCTTTTTCAATTTCATGCTTAATGGGCAGTAAAAATGTATCTATGTAATCTTCTTTATATTCTAAGGAGATAACCGCCATCATATCACAGTAATATTCTTCTTTTTTAATCGTAAAGCCCATCTGTTTTTTTCGAAATGTATCTACAATTTTATTGTAAACGCTGAACCGTAATAATTCCATTTGCTCTAAAGTCATCTGATTTTTTAATTCCTGATTCACAATAAGACTATAGCAAACACCCACATAAAATACATTTTCATAATCATATTTTTCTTTTTCAAACCGATGGTAAAGCGCCTCCTCGGCATATTCATAGCCATTGTTGATTTTCTGGAATATTAATTGAAATTCGTCTTTTTCTTTCTTAAATATGTTGACGGTATTGTTATCCTCAATCTGGGAAATGGCTTTCTTTACCGCTGTCTCAAATTCTTTCATCCCAACGGGTTTTAAAAGATAGTCAACTGCTCCATAACGGACTGCTGCCTTGGCATAGGAAAATTCTTCATATCCACTAACAAAAATAAATTTAGGACAGATATCCTTCGTATAGAGTTGTTTGATTACATCAAGACCTGTCTTTTTAGGCATTTTTATATCTGTTATAACAATATCCGGTTCTTTGTTACTAATTTCATCAAGTAAAGCGTTCCCATCGCTGGCTTCTCCCACAATTTCTATTCCTAGCTTTCTCCAATCCAACAGCCTTTTTAAGCCACTTAAAATAACAAGTTCATCATCTGCTATTACCATCTTCCACATCTGCATCACCTTCCCAAATTGGCAATTTAAACTTCACGCGTGTCCCTATATTCTCATAGCTGGTTATAGTAAATCCATATTCTTCCCCACAACTTAGTTTAATACGATTATATACATTTTTAAAGCCAATACTTATTTCTCTTTCCTGTGGCTTTTTGATTTCTTTCTTTTTATCCAGCATGGTGCGTATGCATTCTTCTTGTTTTTTGGACATTCCTACACCATCATCCATCACTATAATTTCCAGATAAGTATCAAATCGTTTTATATTGACTTCAACAGTACCTATGCCCTCTTTTTCAATCAAACCATGCATGATGCAGTTTTCTACAATAGGCTGAAGTAAAAGTTTTAGGACATATAAATCTCTCTCTTCATCGGATATATTTACATTCAATTGAAACTTATCTGCATATCTTGCATTTAATAAAACGATATACTCCTGGATGTTATTCAGCTCCATATACAGCGGAACCTTTTCTCTCTGCTGACCAATGACGTAACGCAGCTGTTTTGCCAGACTCTCTAATAATCGGGCCGTCTTAGTGTCATCATGATCAATGGCGGTCATCCGTATTACATCCAGTGTATTATATAAATAATGGGGCTGTATCTGCATTTTAAGGGCATTTAGTTCTGCTTCTTTCTGATGAATATTGGCCACATAGACCTGCTCAATATTATATTGAAGATCCTTTACCATCTTGTTAAAGCCTTCACCTAAATACTCCATTTCATCATCTGTGTGAATGTCCACCTGTACCTGCAAATCTCCTTTTTGCACCTGCTCCATTGCCCATTTCAACTTTTTTGCAGGCTCATTCATCCTTTCTGAAAAGACAGTATAGGCAATCGTTAAAATAATAATTGCCAATCCCAATACCACAATAACATATATCCGGTTTTTTAAATAGGTATTCAATACGTTTTCAGCAAAAACCTGTGTCACCACATAATAACCGGTATCACTCAAGGGTTGGCAGAAATACCAGTAATCCTCTCCTGATACGACAGTATTTGCTTTTCCTGCTTTCAATTCATTTGCAATGTTATTCTCACCGCCAAAAATCCATTGGTTGGTATCAAGATTTACTATGTAAATATTGCCCAGTTCACCGACATTGACTGTTTCTACTAATGTCTGAATATCTTTGACATTGATATCTATATATAGAGTTCCAAGACAATTTTCTTCAATAGACTTTACACTACTGGGATTCATATAATTTCTTACCACAGAAAAAACGTATTCTTCTGAATTCGTACAGTAGTCTGCCTCTAAAATAGCAGGCATCAAGACCATTTTCTGTAAGTCAGCTGACGAAAAATTAACTTCATTTAATATTTTCCCTTCATTTTTCAGGCTTTTACCCTGTTTTCTAAATAATGCATAAACATCACCGGCAGCTGTATAAAAACGAATTCCGGAAATGTATTCGCTACTCATAAGCATATCCTGCATCATCGAATTAATATAAATTTTATTTTCCGTCTTATCTGATTCTTCATCTAGCAAAAGCTCATACAAATGTTCATATTGCGCAGTATAGAAATCATACATATAGCCGGAGGTATCATCCACCTGTGAGATGACAGAGGATAAATTACGCTCCAAATATTCTGTGATCTGTGTATAATTACTGATAGTTGCTTCCTCCACATCACTGTAATACCAGTGAAAAAAAATCATACTTATAATAACAATTGGAACCATTCCAAAAGTAATAAAAAACATTGTCATTTTTGTAAATATAGACTGTAATCTTCGAATTTTCATAAATGATTATTTCTCCTGATTTTGATAACAATCCCAACGTTCCTCTAATTTTTTGGCAGTCTGTCTGACTGTCGTTTCCCCTTTAAGCATACGCTGAGTTTCAAGGAGCATAGCCTTTTCAAATCCCTGAGGCGTTTCTTCATCACCTATATAAGAAGATACATGTAAATTGTCAGACAAAAAATCATTTTTTATTTCTAACTGAATACCTGTCTCTGTATAATCAGGCTTATCTACTGTCACAGGGTATCCATAAATTTCCTGACATAGTTCACCATATACTTCATCACTATAAAAAAATTCCAGAAAGCACAATGCCGCCTGATACTTGTCTTCATCTTCACCACAAGCACTCGTCAAAGACCAGAATACATCATTCTTCTGCGGTACAACAACATTTCCCTCTTCATCCGGCACATAAAACCATCCTAAATTCATTTCAGAATTTACCTTTTGTATTTCCCTGACAGTCCAGGAACCGCCATACATCATAGCCACTTCTCCTTGCGACATGACATATGTCAGGTTACCGTCCTGCATAACGGACCAGTCTTCATTGACATAGCCACTTGTATAGAGCTTCTCCAAATGGGTAAGCATCTGCACCGCTTCTTCATCTTGCCAGCTTACCGCTCCTTGTGAACGGTTCAAATTCCAGTCTTCATTATTTGAAAGAATATCGGTACGAAAAAAATGGTTCACCCATATTCCAAAATGCCACAAATCCCCACCCGCAACACCGATAGGGATGATTTCTGCTTCTTTCAATTTTTCACACAGCTCTAAAAATTCATTGTAATTGTCAGGTTCATTAAGATTATATTGTTCGAAAATATCCCGGTTATAAATAATTCCCTCAGTACTTCCAATGGCTTCCACACCATATATACTGCCGTTATATATGCAATATCCTTCTATCAGTTCCCCAATGCTTTCATCAATTGGTGTCAGCAGACCTTCCTTGGCATATCTTAACGGCGTTTTTAACTGCACAATATCTCCCAACTCTCCTCTGGCCTGGAGCTTATAGAGAATATCCTCATATACTTTGTCCTCATATTGTACCTGTGTATTAATAGTAATGTTATCATATTTTTCTTCAAAGACTTCAACAATGGTTTCTATCCCTTGATTCCACTGCGTATTTTGATAGGCATACACCAACGTTAATGTTATTGGTTCTATTTCTTCCTGCCCTTGCTTTTTCCCTATAAAGGTTTCTTTGATTAAAAATAGAATAAGACATGTAAAAATCAAAACAGAAAACCATATTCCATATCTTTTCTTTTTTGACAGTCTTTTATCTTCCATCAATCACACACCTCTTTATGTTTTAAGGGAGGGACTAAATATTAGCCCTCCCCATATTATCATCATATTTTTAATTTATGAATTATTTATTTTTCTTCTTTGAATTCATATAAACCAAAACACCAATCACAGCAACTGCAACAACGATGATAATGATAATAGTTGTCGTATTCATACCGCCATCTGCATCAGCTGCCTCTGTTTGAACTGTTTCTGCCGCTTCTGTAGCTTCCGGTGTTGTTTCTTCCTGATTAGTCGTGCCGGCTGAAAGTAAAATCGTTCCTTCATAGGTTTCACCTTCGGCAACTTCTATTTCCGATCCATCTACAGTTATGGTTCCGTTCACGGTTCCGCCTGGTTCTACAGTAAGACTGGTTATTTCACACTCTTCTGTTACATTCCATACACCGCCGGATTCTACTGCTACGTCAACATTGTTGTCTCCATTATAGTATACTTTGTTGGCAACATGACCTAATTTATAATACTCATCAATGGTAAAATCAGTGTTCTGTGTCTCGCCGCTGTCTGTAGAGTGAATCGCACTGGAAGCTGTTATAATACCATTTAATTCTGCGTTTTCACCTATGATAACGCTTAATGTTTTTGGTTCACCAACATATCCGGTCGCATTATATATATTACCATCTAACGAAACATTTGTAAAGTTGGCTGTCACCGTATAATCACTTGTATTTTCGGGAACTCCTTCTACCGTCATCGTCTCTTCTGCCGCTTCACCTTCCGACATTGCTCCTTCTGCGGCAGCTGCATTAGGATCGTATATCACATCATTGTCAATTCCTGGATATCCTTCTTCTTCATGGAACTCGGTATTAAAAGATGGTCCTGCGGCGCCTTCTGGGAAATATACGCCAACCGTGTTATCATCATTGTCCATCATCTGTAAGATAGTTCCATCTGCTGAGTTAATCACCGCATTATCTACATTAATTCCAACGATACCATTTTTAATTAAAAATGCAGCATTTTCTGTATTCACTTCTGTCCCATCTAAAACATTTGCTTCGCCATTTCCATGCCACATAATGCCAAACGCATCTGAATTAATGGTACTGCTCTGACCCAGACCTTCAATTCCTTCAAATATTGTTGTTGCTTCCTCAGAGTCTTCCACAATATCAAAGGTGCCATTAGAAGAAGCATAGGTAACATACCCACCGGTAATAATATTTGCATAAGTAGCCACGTCGAATGCCGTGCCATAAAAATATTCTTTGGCATTACCAATGGCATACGTTCCATAACCACTGTCACCATCAAGCGTTAACGTAGTATCAATCGTTGTAAGAACTACATTAGAGCATGCATCTGTAGATAATACGCCCCAACCATTTGCTGTAAGTTTAGAATTGACAAAGGTGCTGGTAGAGTAGTCTCCTAAAAGGTTAGTACCTCTTGCGTTTCCGGTAATTCCCAATACCCATGGAGAGGCAACCATAAGTGTTTGATCTGCGGTATTTACATAACCGTCATATAAAGTTCCGCCGGCTACATTTACTTCAGAATCCTTTACCAGAATGTCGGCACCGGTATCTGCCACTATGGCTGCTTTTGCAACACCTTCTGTATTTATTTTCACATTATCTAAAGTTAACTTTGAATTTCCAAATGCAATTAATACTGCCCCAAATGCAGTAAAATCACTGATATTGCTTCCGTCACTGTTTGTAAGAAAATCAAACTCAGAATTACTTATCGTATATTCCAATAATTCTTCGTCATCATTGCCATTAAGTATAAATCCACTGAAATTATCACTTGTGGATTTAAGCGAAAGACCATCTGCACTTGTTTCGTCATAGGTTCCTCTGCAATAGCTTCCGTGACTGATTTTTCTTCCACGATTCCTGTATTATCTACAAATAATGCAGTGCGGTATTCTTCTTCTCCACGACCATTATAGCTTCCATAGAGACCCTTTGCATTGGTATATACAACGACTGCATTATCTTCTTTCGTGTAACTTGTTCCCGGCACGATTTCTGTTTCTACCCCGTCTACAACTAAAGTGACCTGATAGCCTTCCGGCGCTTCTATGCCTGTTTCCGGCACGGTACCAACAAAGCTTTCACTGGTTGCTGCATTAACAATACATAAATTAGCAAAGCAAAGATATAATATCAACAGTGCTGCCATAGCAGCAGATATAAGACATTTATTATTCTTAATAGTAGTCAATTTTTTACTCCTCCCAACTTCTCCATCTCTAACATAATGTAATAGCTTCTTTACCGTTCAGTTACAATCAGTTTCCCGCCAGATGCCAATGTATAGGTTCCGCTTACGGCTCCCGTAGCTTCAATGGTAACCCCTTCTCCTGCATCAATCTGGGCAATATTTATATCGGCTAAGAAATGAACCTTTGAATCTTTATTGGCTATCCACTTACTTCCTGCATCTATATTCAGGTTAGCATTTAAGATGCCGCCCTTTAATGTTGTCGATACCATGTCTACCCACATGGCTCTTTCGTTATCCTCGTGCAGCAAATCGCCTTCCACTGACATATCTGCGAGACATATGTTTACGCCATAAGCATCTTCATCAACTTTTGTTTTACAGGGATCACTGTTTAATATTGTATGCACTAAAATGCCCTTTTCAGATGCCATATCTACATTGCAAAAATCCAGGATTGCATTATGGCTCTTGATCAAAAACACCTCTCCTTTGCTTCTGATTTTGCCGTCACTGATGGTCATATCCCCGACTTCATCACACCAGCCATTGACACAGTGCATCAAGCCAAAATACGTACCGCATTCTGCATTGCAATCCGCAAATTCCATCGTAGCGTTTCCGGCTAAAATAGCGGCCATCTTTGCCATGTCAAAATTGCAGTTTCTGAATATGTCATGGCAGCCCGGATCTGCATAGGCACCATAACCATTTTTAGTGCAGACAATATCACAATCATTGGCCTCTAAATAGACATATCCATCTGAGGACTCTGTAGATAACGCCGCCCAACCATCACATATGATTTTACTGTTATAGAAATAGCTGTAGGAATTAGACATCGTACAGTGTGTTCTTGTATTTCCGTCCATTTCAAGTGCACCCGGCGGTGAAGACATAAGTGCTGTCGGCTTTTCATAACCTCCCCCATAAGGTATGCCATGAGACCAGATTACAGAGTCATATACCTTAAGTACAGAATTCTCTTCCGCTGCAGTCGCATATTTTGTCCTGCCGGTTGTATTGATAACTACATTTTTTAAAGTCAGGCTTGCACCATATTTTGCGGCCGCACCGCTGGCCGGTCCTCCTATACCGCAACCTTCCCCTTCCAGGCTTATGTAAGCCGTATCCACGGTTATATCTGTCGCTGCTCCTTCCGCATAAATACCTCCTTCATTTCCATTATAAGCGACTACTTTAATATCCTTTGCTTCTGTATTACCGACTGTTCCTCCAAAAAGTATTTTCTCATTAGACAGCTTCTTCTCGTATTTTCCATCTTTGATGTGTACTGCCGCTACCGCATCTTTTGCCGGTGCAAACCAATCAATGGGATCTTTTCCCGGATTCAGTATAGCATTAACCCCAGTGATGATTTCAGGCATGGATAAAATGTTTTCACACGCTTTTCTTTCTGGTCTGGCCAACGGCTTCCCCTTTACTTTGCATACTTTCAAACGAATATAACACCTCACTTGTCTTGATTTGTTGTTAGATTTTTAATGATTTTAGTATCCATTTAAATTTTTACACAATATTTTAATAAAGAGAATACCATTTTTTGTGAAAAAAGTGCTTATTTTTATTAAAAGCACTGTAT
>Ga0153983_1000283_pt1 | contig 13289 bp, 7 predicted proteins | sample TSGA067MetaG_FD_104693 | JGI IMG/M metagenome (GOLD analysis project Ga0153983, IMG submission 104693) | Attine ant fungus gardens microbial communities from Georgia, USA - TSGA067 MetaG | ecosystem: Host-associated > Fungi > Mycelium > Unclassified | place: USA: Georgia, Alexander Wildlife... | reverse complement strand
CTAAGAAGAAGTGCAGGCTAAATGAGGAGGATATTAAGATTGCAAAGGAAATGGGGCTAAATCCTAAGAGTTTGATTAAGAATATTCCAAGTAAGAGTGAACAGTGGAAAGCCCCAGTTAAGGAGTGGCTGCACGAGATGTATGATGAGAGAACTAGTACAGCCTTGCCTAAATATCACTAAATAAAATATTCGCTATTTACGCCATCACTGCGTTGTCGTCAGTCAACGATGCCACCGCATCGTCTCCTTCCTCCGCCTTGCGCTGACGCAAATATCAAACATTTTATTTAGTGATATTTAAGCAAGGCTGTACTAGGAAGTCGGAGCAGAAGCAAAAAAGGAAACAACTGAATAAATAATAAAAATGAGTATCTAGCCAAGTGTGTTAGGTACTTTTTTTGTCCGAAAGAGGGTGGAAGAATTGAAGATCAAGAAGGCAGACGATAAGCCAATGGTTATTCATACCAAGGAGAAGACTAAACTTCATGTGCATACTGCGAAAGATACACAGATAAAGGGTCACAATGTTTATTCTGTAGACAGAACTCCGAAGATTAAGGGAAGTACGGTGAATCAGACAGATACAAAGAATTTTGCTAAGGAGGCTTATCGTAAAAGACCGGTTCATCAGAATAAGCGAAAGAGGTCTAATCCGGTATCGGTATATCGCAATAAGATGAAAGATTCCAATCGTTCTGTGAACGTTAGAAATTCCAGCATAAAGAACAAAGAGGGCAGGGGTTCTGGTATTAGGAATGTAGGACTTGCAGGAGCAGGAATGGCAACGGATCAGTTAGAGGGTGGCAATGAGGTTAGAGAAAGTGCAATGATTGCCGCTGCTATGGTCCGTCCGGTAACAGGTACAGCATCCGGAGGAGCTTCTTTGTTTCGTAAGAAAGTAATTGAGGAACGTAAGAACAAGATTAAGAAAGTAGAAGCGGGCAAGAAACTTGCTAAAAAGAAAGTTAGAGATACTGCTTCTGCAACTGCTCGTAAGCTGGCGAAAGATGCCGCAAAGAAAGCGGCAAGAGATACTGCCAAGGGAGTTGCCAAAGAAACTGCTAAGACGACAGCAAAAGTCACAACGAAAGCAGCGGCAACGGTAGCAGGAACAGCGGTAACCGGACCGGCTGGTCCACTGATAGGTATTGCAGCAGGCGAAGCGACTGGCATTAAGATGGATATGGCTGATGTGAAGAGAACCAATCGTAACAGGAAGATTCGTTTTTTCATGGATAAGATGAAAGCACAGGATAATCAGAATGACAGTGTAGTAAAGCTTGTAAAGGATTTAATCTTCAAACGAGCATCTATTGTCATCAAGTACGTGATTAAATATGTGGGAATTGCGCTCTTGGCATTGTTCCTGATGCTTGCGATTATGTTACTTCCGGTCATCTTGGTTGTAGCAGTTATCTATAATTCACCGTTTGCTATATTTATGCCGCCATTAGAGAGTGGTGATACGGTTATGAGTGTGACGAGCCAGTATGTGCAGGAGTTTAACAGAGATACCATAACACTGGCAAATGACCATACGGGCTATGACGATGGAATTGTAGTCTATGTGGATTATGAGGGAGTCGATAGTAGTCCATCTAATTATTATGATATCATGGCAGTTTATATGGTGAAGTATGGGGTTGGAGATACCGCTACGGTTATGAATGATACAGCTAAGGTGAAACTAAAGAGCGTATTCGATGATATGTGTTCTTATTCGATTTCTTCCGAAACAGTGACGACGGAGAATGACGATGGTACAAGTTCTTCCAGTACGGTGCTTCATGTGAATATTTCATTAAAGAATTATCGGGATATGATTATGGAGTATGGTTTCAGTGGTGAAGAAATCGAACTGCTAGAGGAGATAATGTCACCGGAGAACTTAGCAATACTTGGATATACTCCCAGCGGTGGAGGTGGTGGAACACAGCAGTCAAGTATGTTGCAGGCGGAGATAAATGCAATACTTGGTGCGATTACAGATGCGAAAGCAAAACAGGCATGTTCCTTTGCACTATCCAAAGTAGGTTATCCATACAGTCAGGATTATCGAGACAGTGGAAATTATTATGACTGTTCCTCTCTGGCTTATTATGCATGGAAGGCAGCAGGTGTAAATATTTCCTATGGGGGAGTAAATACGGCAGCACAGGAAGCGAAGTATTGTACAGTCAATGGATATACGGTAGATTTTTCACAGATACAGCCGGGAGATTTGATATTTTATAGTTCCAGTTCCAATGGACAATTTATGAATATCACTCATGTTGGTATTTATGTGGGTAGCGGTATGATGGTGGAAGCACAGGGAACAGCGACAGGAATTGTCTATTCGACAGCCAGAACAAAGAATATGGTTTTAGTCGGCAGACCACAGTAGGAGGTGCTTATGGCAAAGAAACAGCAGGAAGATTATGCGAAGAACCTTGAGGAATTTTTCCGTAGAATGGAGGTTTGATTGATAAGGCAATGGAACTTTATGATAAACAACAGGTAGTGCTTGATTATTCGGACTTTAAGGGTGTGGATTACATTCCGATAGTGAATAACAGGACACGATAGGAACATGGAGGAGTTATTTATGAGCAGATTAGCAGGTAACGATATTATGAAGGAGCTTGAGTTTCTAATAAAAGAACTTCACAAGGAATGGGAGTGCAGTGGAGCAGCCAAAGCAACCGTGATTATCGGTATTGAAGAGGTAGAGGAAGTGAATCGGACGCTTGCTGAAAAGATTATCACGAAACAGCAGGTTTTGGAGAAAGATGAAATGACCTTTCGGGAAAGTATTCAGCTTTCCAGGGAGAATTTTGTTCTGCTGCGAATGGCGAAGAAGATTAAGGCGAGGGAAGACAAGACCAATAAAAAGGGAATGGACTGGGAATTTTCCATACCGCTTGATAAGGAAGAGTTCAAGCTTTTCAAGAGTATGTTTGAACCAAAGCTGGGGTGATGCCTATGGGGAAGAAATACAATATTATATATGCCGATCCGCCTTGGAAGTTTAAGACGTATTCGGAACGTGGCAGTCGGCTTAAATCAGCAGACTGTCATTATTCATGTATGAGCAAGGAAGAGATTATGGGGCTTCCTGTTTCGGAGATTGCGGCCAGAGATTCGGTCTTGTTTCTGTGGGTGACATTTCCGTTGCTAAAGGAAGGTCTTGAGACGATGAAGCAGTGGGGCTTTACCTATAAGACTTATGGATTTAATTGGGTTAAGAAAAATAAGGTGGCTGATAGTTGGTTTATTGGTCTTGGGTACTGGACACGTTCTAATTCGGAACTTTGTCTGATTGGAACGAAAGGTCATCCAAAGAGATTATCGAAATCTGTTTCGCAGATTTGTGATGCAAGAATTATGGAACACAGTAAGAAGCCGGATGAAATACGGGAGAGAATTGTGGAACTTTGCGGAGATCTACCAAGGGTGGAGCTATTTGCAAGGCAGACCTGCGATGGTTGGGATTGTTTTGGCAATGAGATTGATGGCAGCGATATAAGAGAAGCTTTAGAGCAGGAAGGAGCCGATTATGAGTGTAGATTATCAGGTACAGCAGTTTTATGATGTGATGATACATGATGTCACGACAAATGAAGCAAAGTGGCGTGATGTATGCAGACTGATAGGGCAGCTGTACCGTTATGAATTTGATAATATCCTTATGGTATATGCACAGCGACCTCATGCGACATTAGTAGCTGACTTTGATACTTGGAAAAAGGTTGGCCGCTATGTGAAGCGAGGAAGCAAGGGTATTGCCATATTTCCTTCAAGAGCATTAAAACCGGAAATGAGACATGTCTTTGACCTGTCAGATACCGGTGGCAGAAACCGACAGCTGACTTGGAATCTTGAGGAGAGTAACCTTTTGGATTACCTTGCAATACTGGTATCCGAGGGACAGATAGAACCTTACGGTGAAGAATCGCAGGAATTTCAAATAAATCTTTTAAAGGACTTTACAACCCGAAATATCGGAGTCATAATAAAAGAGGAATTCGAAGAACGAATGACCGAACTCATACAGCTTACAGGTGGTGTGATTAAGGAATTTATACGAAGTAATGAGCAGGGCGAAAGCTTGCTTTCAATTGGCGAATACCTCGGTCAGCGAGATTATAAACGAGCTGATGAAGAAACGCAAGAGCCGGCAGCATGGCAGATGGTACAAAAAAGCGTACTGTATGCGGTTGGAACGAGATGTGGTTTTGACTTATCCAGCAAAGAACAGGATTTAAGTCAGATCGTAAATTTTTCCGATGAGGAAGTGGTTTACCGTCTTGGTTCTCTTGTAAGCGATATATCCTGTAGTGTTCTTAGAGAGTTTAGCAGAAACTTAAAACGCATTGAGAATGAGAGGAGTGTCGCATATGGCAGAAACAGTATTAACTTACACGGAAGTGGACGGGTTGTTATACCCGAATTTGGAATTACCGAAGGAGGAAGAGAACAATCTTCTGAATCTGGGCAAGTATGGAATAATGGCAATGAATTATCTAAAAGAGAACGAAGAGGGCCGATACAAGACTCTTTACCGCTTCGGGAAACTGGCGAAGAAGATGCACGAAGTGGAAGAGGAAGCGAACGAGTTACTGGAGTCTCTGATGGAGAGTTACTTGCAGAAGAACAAACCACAAGATCCGAATTCGACCATGGAGATGTGGAAGATAAGAGAACAGGCGAAGATGCAGGCAGAGGAGATCGTGCTTCATCAGATAGTGTACAAGTTCCATTAGAACCGCTTCATCAGAGTGATGAAATAGAAGAACTGAATAAGGAACTGGATGAAATCAATTCATTTGGTAAGAGTGGGGAAGTCAGCTACGTGCAGGCTTCCCTTTTCGATACTTTGAATCAGGGAAGCAGTACTTTTAAATATACTTATATGTCACCAAAGAAGGAACTGACCGTACCACACGAGTATGTGGTTGATGTGATGAAACGTGGTACTGGGTTTGTGAATGGAAAACAGAGAGTATGCGATATATTTCAATCTATTTCAGAGCCTTCACAGAGGGCGAAACAGATAAAAAAGGAGTATGGTCTTGGCGATGCAGGATGGCCATTAGATGGCTATGGTCTGCACGGTTATGACAGTTTCAAGGCACAGGGTCTCCGCTTCTTATGGAGAGATGCGGAAGGTGAGAAAGAAGGCTATGTCAGTTGGTCGGCGGTAGAGCGTGAAATTGGTGCTCTGATTATGATGGGCGAGTATTATGAGGAACGTGTCAGATTGGATGAACTGGAATTTGAAGAGAATGAAGCAGTGACGGATGTGGAATCCGGTGAAGTAGAAGAGGAAGTTCTTGACGAGTATGCCATTCCGGATGAATTAGATGAAATGCAAAGAATGTCTGAGGAAGAATCAGCAGAGGAAGACCGGCGAGTTACAATGGCTGAGTATGGAGCAGAGATTGAGGCAGAGAATCAGATATTTGATCATGATTATGAAGTAGAGTTTCCGAAGGCACTTAGTCAAGTGGAAGCAATGGATAACGAGCTTCGGGAAGCAATTGAGATATTTGTGACCGATTGTTCCTCTATCATGCCGCATAAGCCATTTTTAAAGAATATCTATGAGAGTAGTCTCTTACCACCGGATAAGATTAGCTTTTTGAATCGCATTGTCAATTCATTAGGAGAACACTCTAAGTCCTATGCAAATAGTGAATATGGCTTGGTAGAATATGACCAGAGCCAGTTTGGTGTTACGGTTAATTTCAAAGGAAGTAATGGGGAACGTCATAAAGCAGATGTTACGCTTGAGCAGATTTATGAGGTCTGTGGGTATCTTATTAAGGCAGACACTTTTTTGGATAAGGGGCAGGAGGACAGATTTCATCAGATGTGGAAAGATACACCGCATGATAAGAAGAATGCCATTTATCAGGACTTTGAGAGAAGAATAGCAGTGCTTGAATCAGTAAATCCAAAGAAAGTAAACTTTCATTATAATTTATGGGAGTTACAGACCGGTGGAGCGAAGACAAGATATAAGTGGAATGTAGAGGCAATTCGAACCTTGCAGGGTATTGAGCGTGAGAAACGAATGGCAACACCGCAGGAACAGAAAATTTTATCGAACTATGTTGGTTGGGGTGGGTTATCACAAGTATTTAACCAGGAGGATCATTCATGGGGTCATGAGTATATGGAACTGAAACAGCTTCTTTCAGCGGAAGACTATACGGCAGCAAGAGCAACGGTCAATAATGCCTTTTATACTTCACCGGAGATTGCTGGCTGTATGAATCAAGCACTTATTAATTTTGGCTTTCGTAAGGGAAATGTGCTTGAGCCTTCTATGGGTATTGGTAACTTCTTTGGGAGCCTGCCAACACCAATGCAGGGATGCAATCTGTATGGTGTAGAGATAGATCCTGTATCCGGACGGATTGCGAAGCAGTTATATCAGAAAGCCAATATCAGTATTATAGGATTTGAGAAAACGACCTATCAGGATAACTTCTTTGATGTGGCGATTGGTAACGTGCCATTTGGAGATTATAAGGTGTACGATCCGAAGTACAACAAGTTGAACTTTCGTATTCACGATTATTTCTTGGCAAAGGCAATTGATCAGGTAAGACCGGGTGGTATGATTGCTTTCGTAACGACTAAGGGAACACTTGATAAAAGTAATCCGGCGGTTCGGAAGTATCTGGCGGAGCGAGCGGAATTAGTGGGAGCTATCCGTCTTCCGAACACTGCGTTTCACGATAATGCAGGAACGGATGTCACTGCGGATATCCTATTCTTACAGAAACGGGAACGCAAGATGGACATCGAGCCGGATTGGGTACATTTAGGTTATACCGAAGATGGTATTGCAGTGAACTCTTATTTTGTGGAGCATCCGGAAATGATGCTTGGAACAATGGAATATAATACCAGAATGTTTGGCGAGGGCAGCAGGTACACCACTTGTGTGAATCATACGGAGGATTTCCAGCTGTATGAGGCATTACAGGCGGCGGTTCGTAATCTATCTGCACAGATAACTGATTTTGAACGATTAGAGGAGTCCGAAGAACAGGCAGAGGATGTGATTCCTGCTAATCCCGATGTTCGTAATTTTACCTATACCTTTCTGGATGGAAAGCTCTATTACAGAGAAAATTCTCAGATGTACCGAAGGGAGGTGTCAGCGAACGTGGAAAGTCGAATTGCAGCGATGAATGATATCAGAGCGGTGACTAGAACACTGATCGATATTCAGACTGAGGGGTGCAGTGAGGAGGAATTAGCCGGACAGCAGAGGATATTGAATCAAAAGCACGATGCTTTTGTGGATAAGTATGGAACGATTGTCGGACAGTCAAACAGCAGAGCATTTCGTGACGATGCAGATTATCCGTTGCTATGCTCCTTAGAGGTATCGGATGAAGATGGTAAAGTAAGGAAAGCAGATATATTCTACAAGCAAACGATTAAGCCTAAGGTTCAGATAGAGCGTGTGGAAACGGCGGTAGAAGCACTCAATGTATCCATGAATGAGTTTGGAAGTGTCAACATTCCCTATATGCTCAGCATTTATAAGCCCGATATCAGTAAGGCGATGGAGCAGCTTCCACAGGGAAGTACCTTATCTGAGAATGCCAGAGCCGAATTGGAGCGAGGTGTTATGATAGAGGAACTACAGGGTGTTATCTATCTGAATCCGATGATTTACAATGAGAATAATCCAAATGCAGGATGGGAAACTTCGGATGATTATTTGTCAGGCAATGTACGAGATAAGCTTCGCATTGCAAAGTCCTTTGCAGAAAATGAACCGGAATTGTTTGGAATCAATGTAGAGGCACTAAAGCAGGTACAGCCGGTAAACCTTGATGCATCTGAGATTGATGTCAGAATAGGAAGTACATGGATTGAAGGAACAGACTATGAGCGGTTCATCTATGAGCTATTGAACACGCCGGGGAGAGCAAGAGCGGTAAGGAGCCAGTATTACAATTCCGGTATTCAGCTTCATTTAAATAAGTACACAATGGAATGGTTTATTGAGAATAAATCAATGGATAAGCGTTCTGTGGCAGCTACCAAGACTTATGGTACAAGCCGCATGGACGCTTATTCTATTTTCGAGCAAAGCCTGAATCTTAAGACGGTAACAGTAAAGGATCGTGTGGATGATGGAGATGGCAAATACCATTACATTGTGAACAAGAACGAGACCATGCTTGCCAGAGAAAAACAGAATCAGATGAAAGAAGCCTTTAAGGAATGGATATTTGCTGATCCGGAACGTAGATCTAAGTATGTTGATTATTATAACGAGACATTTAATAATATTAGGCTTCGGGAGTATGACGGTTCCCATTTGCAGTTTCCGGGAATGAATCCGGAGATCCATTTGCTACAACATCAGAAAAATGCGGTGGCAAGAATTCTGATGGGCGGTGACACTTTATTGGCACATTGCGTGGGAGCTGGAAAATCTTTTGAAATGATGGCTGCCTGTATGGAGCAGAAACGATTAGGACTTGCCAATAAGACAGTTATGGTAGTTCCAAAACCACTGATTGGACAGACAGCAGGAGAGTTTTTAAGGTTATATCCATCAGCCAATATTCTCGTGGCTACTGAAAGGGATTTTGAGAAGAGCAGAAGAAAGCAGTTTATAGCTCGTATTGCAACCAGTGATTATGATTGTATTATCATGTCACATTCCCAGTTTGAAAAGATTCCGATTTCAGCGGAACGCAGAGAGCGAATGCTAAATGACCAGATTGAGGAGATTGTCTATGCTATTGATGAAACCAAACGTCAGAATGGTGAGAACTGGACGATTAAGCAGATGGAAGCCCAGAAGAAAAAGTTGGAAGAACAGTTAAGAAGCCTGAGTGATGAAAGCCGTAAGGATGATTTGATTACATTTGAAGAGCTGGGAATTGATTCTTTGATGGTCGATGAGGCACATAATTATAAGAACCTTGCCATCTTTTCCAAGATGAACAATGTATCGGGTATTTCCAGTTCCGGTGCTAAGAAGTCAACGGATATGCAGCTGAAATGCCAGTACATTAGTGAGATTAGTGATGGCAGGGGTGTGGTATTTGCAACAGGAACACCGGTAAGCAATACCATGTGTGAATTATATGTTATGCAGCTTTATTTACAGAAAAATGCATTGGAGCGAATGGGAATCTATCATTTTGATTCTTGGGCAGCAAATTTCGGGGAAGTAACAACAGCGTTGGAGCTTACGGTTGAGGGAAGTGGGTTTCGCTTTAAGAGCCGGTTCAATAAGTTTACGAATTTACCAGAGCTTATGAATGTCTTCCGTGAGGTAGCAGATGTGCAGACGGCAGATATGCTTACCTTGGATGTGCCAAAGCTTCGAGACGGTAAGTACATCATAGTGGAGAGTGAACCGGACTGGTATGTAAAGCAGGTTATGGAAGATTTTGTTGTGAGAGCGGAACGGATCAGAAGCGGCGGTGTGGAACCAAGTATTGATAATTTCCTTAAGATTACGCATGAGGCAAGACTGTTGGGAACAGATGCAAGGTTATTAGATGCGGATGCACCGAATAATCCTGATGGCAAGCTGAATAAGGTGGTTGACAATGTGGTTTTTGAGTATAGGAAAGCGATTCAGGAGAATAAGATTGGTTGTCAGTTGGTCTTTTCAGATATTGGAACACCTGGTGGGAAAGATTTTGATGTATATAATTATGTGAAGTCAGAACTCCTTCAGCGAGGAATACCAGAGGACAAGATTGCATTTATTCATGATGCTAAAACGGACGCACAGAGAGAAGCTTTGTTTAAGGAAATGAGAACCGGGAAGAAGAGGATTCTTATCGGTTCGACGGACAAGTGTGGAACTGGAGTAAATGTACAGAAACACTTAGTTGCGATGCATCACATTGACTGCCCTTGGAAGCCTTCCAGTATTGAGCAAAGGGAAGGAAGAGGAATCCGACAGGGAAACGATAACCCGGAAATAGCGGTATATCGCTATGTTACAAAAGGAACATTTGATGCATATTCCTGGTCACTTGTTGAGAATAAGCAGCGTTTCATTAGTCAGGTTATGACCAGTAAAGCAGTCTCCCGAACTTGTGAGGATGTAGATGAGGCGACTTTATCTTATGCGGAGATTAAAGCGGTGGCTACCGGTAATCCACTTATCCGCGAAAAGATGGAGTTAGATAACGATGTGCAGAGACTAAAACTTTTAAAAGCTTCTTATGACAGTCAGAGATACAGCCTGCAGGATAATTTTATGCTTCGCTATCCGAAGTTGATTAAGGCAGCAGAGGAAAAACTTGCCTGTGTTCGTGAGGACATCAAGGCAAGAGATACGCAGCTTATCAGTAATCCCGAATTTGCGATTACGGTAGGAAAGACCACTTATGCGGAGAGAGTAGATGGTGGAACTATGATGTTAGAAGCCATTAGCAGATGCAAGACAGGAGATACTTATCCGCTTGGCAGTTTCAAAGGATTTGAACTGCTGGTGGAAAAGAATTATATGGGTACAAACTACATGGTGCTTCGTGGAAAAACAGAGTATAAGGCAGAGCTTAGTACAAGTCCCGTCGGCAATATGGTCAAGCTTGAGAATCTTTTTCATGGACTATCGGAAAATGAGGAGTTTCTTGTTAAGAAGGCAGATCAGTATCAGAGGGATATGGAGCAGTCGAAGGCAGAGTATGATAAACCATTTGCTTATGATGAGGAATTGAAGAGTAAGATGGCAAGACAATTTGAACTCAACGCAGAATTGGATTTGGAGAATGGCAAAGTCGAGGACGTGGATTTAGGCGGCATTGATGAAGAACCGGAGACACCAGAAAGCAGTGTTGCAGAAAGAAAGAGCGAGTATCATGCAGGATCTGAGGGTATTCGCCGATAGTAGATTTTAACGATTATGTTTAAGTATGTATGGCATGGAGATATGCCTTAAGCATAAAGAAAGAGAGGATTCGATGAAGTATTCAGTAAGAGCAAACGAAGTACAAGGTAATGAAGGAAACCTTAGAGGTTTCGTAACGGTGGTATTTGGAGATAGCTTTAAGATTTCTAATATTGCAATTTTGGAGAGCAATGAGGGTAAGTTATTTGTATCTATGCCTCGTTATAAATCCAATGAGAGAGGGGGGAATGGGGCAACCGTCTATAAAGATGTATGCAATCCAATCACAAAGGAATTCCACGATGAATTATATGACAACATCTTGGAAGCTTTTGATAAAGTGCAGAATCAGAATAAAGCGGAAGGCAAGGGCGGACACGATAGTGTGGAAATGCCTGCATTTTCTGTGTCGGTTACTCCTTATGAAAGAGAAGGCAGTAATATCCGTGGCTTGGCTCGTATCTACTTTGAAGCTAGTTTCGTTGTAAGCAATGTATCTATCTTACAGGGGAAAGAGGATAACCTATTTGTAGCGATGCCTTCCTACCGTACAAAGCAGATAGACGATAAGAATAAACCAGTTTATCAGGATGTATGTTATCCGGTTACAAAGGAGTTTCGTGAGAAACTTTACGGAGAACTTATCTTGGCTTATCAGCAGGCGAAGGATAAGGTGGAAGAGCAGGCAAAGAAGCAGGCACAATCTGCTCCCAGTGTAGGTCAGTCTGACCGAGAGATACCCTTTCGCTAAAGAAATAGAATGATTAGGCAGGGCTGGAGTAATCTGGTCCTGCCATAATAGGAGGAAAACAGATGGATGGAATGACAAATTCAATAACACAGGATGAAATCATCTTGAAGTTAATGGAATTATTAAAGCAGAATCAAATGAAAGACAAAGCAAATGATATATTTGAGGCAGCTAATCACATTGACGGATTGCAGAATAAACTTGATAAGGTAATGGGTGAGCTTATTACGGTTAAGCAACAGTTGGCTGATATCCAAGAGCAGAATGAGCGTAAGTCAATCAAAGAAGTTTTGACTAAGGCGGTTACTAAGATGGAGGAATGTTGCAGTGAAATGAAGCAACAGTTGTTTGAAATCAAGGAAGATTTTAAGAATAAGGCAAAGCAGGTTGTTGATAATGTGAAACAGAAAGGCAGAGAAACACTGAACCATATGAGTGAGTTCTTGGGAGTGAAAGAAAAGCTTGCGAAGATGCGTTCTAATGTGAAAGATTCTATTGCTGATGTGGATAAGATGATTGGTAAGATTGACACATTCGGTAAAGGAATGAGAGAAGCTAATCAGCAGCTCGCTAATATTTTCCGTACCGTAGCAGACAAAGAGACTGTTGATTATGCAGAACAAGAGAAGCAGTTTTCTAAGACTGAAGCGGTTAAAAAGCCTTGGCAGGTAAAGAAAAGATTACTTGAAGGGATGGAACTTCGTTTAGATGCAGCTATAGATAAGGTTGATAATTTAGCGAAAGATGTTGAAATGAGTAAAATGCAGGATAACGATGTATCTTTGGATGAAGCCGGATTATCAGGAGGTGAAGAACCAGCGACGATTGGTGTGGCCGATAACAGTTATGAGTATGGGAGTGACGCTTTTGAGGCATATCAGAAACAGAATATGTCGGAAAAAGTGGATATTTCAAAGGTAGTGGAATCTGTGGAAAGATCACGATAGTAATTTGTCTATACGAAACAGGCGAATGGCTTATATAGGGCGATAGTTTTAGAATAAAATTCTATGAACTATCGCTTTTTCTGTGTCATAGATGAGATTCTTATGGAGTAAAAAATATATGGATATGTACGTGTTAATACGAAAGAGAGGAAGCAGATAGAAATATGAGCAGGGAAATCCGATATTGTTGTCTGAAATGAGATAGTGTTTTATGTATGTCGGTGATATAATGAATTGTATAGGAGCTAACCAAGAAATTAGGATTACGTTGGAGGAATGAATTATGTCTGGCAGTTATCATGCAGTAATCATAAATTTGAGCCAAATAGATGAAAATATTTTTAATCGTTTTACAGAACAGTGAATATCGAGAATTTCCACATACAGTTATAAAAAAACTGACACCGGCAGAGATAAAAGAATATATGTCAGAGCGATAATGATTTTATCGAAATGTTTTGATATTCTAAAAATGGTCACTTGGTGGTAGAATAAAAGCGATATTTAACTAATAATCGTAAAGAAGGATTGAAGGAATTTGTATGGAAATAGAAGAAAGTATAAAATTGACTAGACAGGGATTTGAAAAAAGTTTTAAAGAAGAAAAGTTCTATAATTATAAAGGTAAGAAACCAAGTCGGTCAGAAATAAAAAAAGACCAAATCGTTAATTCCGATTTGGTTTTTACCCATTGAACAATAGTCGCGGATGTT